>Ga0114966_10001189_pt1 | contig 24328 bp, 21 predicted proteins | sample M_130207_XF_Meta_FD_87029 | JGI IMG/M metagenome (GOLD analysis project Ga0114966, IMG submission 87029) | Freshwater microbial communities from Lake Montjoie, Canada to study carbon cycling - M_130207_XF_MetaG | ecosystem: Environmental > Aquatic > Freshwater > Lake | place: Lake Montjoie... | reverse complement strand
CTTGCCAGGCACTTGTTTGAACAATTCCTCAATTTGCGTGTAGCAGTCCAAAATCCAGGAAACGCGTTGGGTTGCATACTTTATGAGTTACGTCAGCAGCTAAAAAAGTATAGCGAGAGAGGATTGGAGAACCATAACGGATTTAGAGATCTCAGGCTTCGAACAGAAGCCGAAATCGCGAATATCACGACGCTATCTGAGGGAAGCTTGATCGAGTGGACCTGGCGGGAACGTGCGGATAAGTCAGGTTATCCTCGGGCATATTTGCTTTATCGACACCTCTGTAAATATGCGCACGCCGGCTATGGTTCTTGGCGACCTGATAACAGAGAAAACAATGATCCACTGACGGATCGGACAGCGCTCATGTCTCTTGTGGACACTGCTTTTCAACTTCATCACTGGATGCATAATCCAGTAGATGCCAAGATCAGTCGCCAGTATGGCGAACTAATGAGAGAGATTGAGACATGTGAATATGGCTTGGAGGCCAGCGCTCCTCACGCATCCAAACCAAACGCCGTGTGAACGACACGGGCGGCGTTCTCGACTTCGGCTTCATCGACGATGACGGCGGTCTTGATCTCGCTGGTGGAAATCATCTGGATGTTGATCTTCGCGTCGGCGAGGGCCTTGAACATCTTCGCTGCGACACCGCTGTGGCTGCGCATGCCGATGCCCACGACGCTGACTTTGGCGATGCTGCTCTGCGTACGGAGCTGAGCTTTGTCACCGAGGCTGGGCAACACCGCCTTGAGAACGGTTTCGGCCTTGGCGAGATCAGCGGCGCTGAGGGTGAAGGAGATGTCGGTGATGCCGTCGAAGCTGACGTTTTGCACGATCATGTCGATCGTGATGTTTGCGCCGGCGATGGCACCGAAAATGGTGGCGCTGATGCCGGGGCGGTCGGCGACGTCGTCGATGGTGACCTTGGCCTGGTTGCGCTCGAGGCTGACGCCGCGGACGACGACAGATTCCATGCCGGGGGATTCTTCTTTCACGATGGTTCCGGGGTTGTTGTTCATGCTGTTGCGCACTTCAAAGCGCACACCAAATTTGTTGGCAAACTCGACACTGCGGCTCTGCATCACCTTGGAGCCGGAGGACGCCATTTCGAGCATCTCCTCGTAGCTGATCTCGGGGATCTTCTGTGCGGTCTTCACGACACGTGGGTCGCAGGTGTAAACGCCATCCACGTCGGTGTAGATCTGGCAGAGATCGGCCTTGATGGCCGCAGCCATGGCGATGGCGGTCAAATCGCTGCCGCCACGGCCGAGCGTGGTGATTTCACCGCTCGCGGTCTCGCCCTGGAAGCCGGCGAGCATGACGATGTTGCCTTCATCGAGCATTTTCTTCACCGCATCGGGTGTGATGTTGACGATGCGGGCCTTGGTATGCACGCGGTCGGTGGAAATGCCGGCCTGAGCGCCGGTGAGGGACACGGCCTTGCCACCGAGTGCATTGATGGCCATCGCGGTGAGGGCGATGGTGGTCTGCTCGCCGGTGGCAAGGAGCACATCCATCTCACGCTCGACGGGTTCGCGTTCAGGAGAGACTTCCTTCGCCAGCTTGATGAGAGTGTCCGTCACGCCGGACATCGCGGAGACAACGGCAACGACCTGATTGCCCGCACGCTGCGTTTCCAGGATGCGACGTGCGCAATTGCGGATTCGCTCGGGATTGCCGACGGAAGTGCCGCCGTATTTCTGGACGATGAGGGCCATGCTTGGGTTGGAAAAGGGCGCGGAAAATGGCATGGTGAGGCGGGTGCGCAAGGACGGAAATTGTCCTCACACCCCAAGCGCCTGCTGCTCTGCACGGGTCAATTCCCGCCACTGCCCTGCATTGAGCCCTAAACCAGCCATTTTTAGACCGCCGATGCTCACACGGATAAGCCTGAGCGTGGGAAAGCCGACAGCGGCCGTCATGCGGCGCACTTGGCGGTTTTTACCTTCGGTGAGAGTGAGTTCGATCCATGACGTGGGGATGTTTTTGCGGTAACGGATGGGTGGATTACGCGGTGGATGCGTTGGGTCATTGTCGAGGCGCTGTGCTTTGCAGGGAAGTGTATGGAATTCCTTTAAATCGAGGCTGGATCGAAGCTGCCGCAGGGCTTGCTCGGTGACTTCGCCATCCACTTGAGCGTGGTAGCAGCGCGGATGAGCATGGCGGGGATTCAGGAGGCGATCGTTCCAATGCGCTTCATCGCTGAGCAACAGGAGGCCTTCAGAATCGCGATCCAAGCGGCCAATGGCATACACATCCGGCGGGAAGCCGAATTCGGCCAAGGTGCGATGAGACGGATGCTCCTGAGTAAACTGAGAGAGCACATCGAAAGGCTTGTGAAAGGCGATGAGCATTACTTCTGCTTCAAGGCTTCAAGCTGGCGTGTCAGTTCGGTTCGGCGTTGCTGATAGCGCGACTGCGCCTCATTGCGAGCTTGTCCTTTGACCGTGCCCATGACGCCGGCCACCAATGCAAACACTCCCATACCGATGGGAACCAATTGAAAAATTCCAGGCGCGCCAAAAGAGGCGGAGAATGAAGCCATACCAAAGCAGCCCACGGCGAAGAAGATGGTGAAAGCGAGACCAAAAATCGGGTTCCCCGGTGGTGTTGGTCCGTTGCGTCCCTGCACCATGTGGTTTGTCTGCTCGAAGCCCCGTTCACGATCCAGCTTCTCGATCTCATTCTGCATCGTGATCACCTCCAAACTTTCCGCCATTCTGCCGGTGTTCTCGGCGATCTTCGCGACTTCCTCAGTGAAGACCGAAGAATCCGTGCGCTTCACCTCCAGACTGCTCTGACAGAACTGGCAGGTGACGAAGCGGGTGTTTTCGGCCACCTGAAGCGGGGCACCACAGTGGTTGCAACGGACGGAGAGCGTTTCCATGCGCCGAGGCTAGCGGGACCGCTTGAGATTTTCAAGAGTGGTTCCAGAGCGCATCACATCTTCTAACGCGAGCCGCTTCTGCTCAAACTGATCCTCGGTCATGCGGCGTGGAATGAGATGCGGTTTATCGAAGACGATTGTGACCTTGGCAAAGGGCAGCGGCAGGAGGAATTCGTCCCAGGTCTTGAATTTGATGAAGTGGCTGTAGTGCAGATGCACCGGAATGATGGGCGTGCCAGTGAGCTGCCCGAGTTTCACGATGCCGGGCTGCACGCGATGCAGCGGACCACGTGGGCCATCGGGCGTGATGCCGATCTCGTAGCCTTCATTAGATTTTTTGGCGAGAGCGATGAGCGCGCTCATGCCTTTCTCGGGCTTGGAGCTTGATCCGCGCTCGGCTTCGATGCCAAAGCTCTCGCACACATCAGCGATGATCTGCCCATCGCCACTGGGGCTGGTCAGAATGGTGCCGGGAACGTTGGCGAACCACTCGTGGTGCAGCCAGGGGATGAGAAACATGCGGTTGTGCCAGAAGGACCAGATCCAGCCCTTGCGCGTGGCATCGAACACGCCCGCCTCATCGCGAACTTCCCAGCGCAGCGTCGCGCCGATGCCGCGCATGAGCCATGCGATGATCTTGCCGATGTTCTTGATGCGGATTTTTGCCATGAATGCCGCATTGCATGGCGGTGTTCTGTGCGGTGGTCAAGATGCGGATGCCAGCCCAGAAAAAGGGCGGAAGAAAATCTTCCGCCCGGTGGCTTCGATCCTGGTGTGTGCGCTGTCGCTAACCTTTGCGCATGAACATGACAATCAGTGTGATCAAGCCGACGGCAAATGCACCGATGCCCACGGTAAACATCAAGGCGTCATCATCCGAACCGTCAACGATGATGGCGCTGTCCTGCGCGTTGGCGGCGAGATAGCGCACCTTGACCAGCGGATCGGTGACGGACGTGTCGTTCGTTCGCGAGGAGAAGAAACTCGAGGTCACCTTGAAGGTTTTCGTCACTGGAGCGCCACCCTGCGGAGTGAACGTGACATCGAAATTATAGCTGCGTGAACGCTTGCCGCTGCGGCGCGACTCGCCGCCCTCAATCATGCCGTCCACCGTGACGCCTTCTTTTTCCAGCTTGGCGAGTCGTTCTTTTTCCAAGTGGCCGTTGTAGGTGAGAAACGGGCCGGCAATGACGGCGATGGCCGCGAACAGTTTGATTTTGGTGGGTGTCTCCATGGATGATTTCAGGTTGGGAGCGCGGTTTTATGGAAACCGTCGCTGATGGTCAATGAAATTGTTGGAGACCGTGTAAAAACTTTGCGGTCCCGGCTCACGGAACAATTTTCACCAGCTCAATGACCGATCTGCCGTCTTCCCGGCGGAAATCGACGCGGTCGAAGATTTCGCTGATGACGTGGAGGCCGAGACCGCCGATGCGCTGGCCGGTGGAGGGCGGGGCGACGAGCTTTTCAAAATCTGCGTTGGTGATGCCATCGCCGTGATGCTCGATGAGAATGCGGACGGTGCTGGCGTCTGATTCGATGCGGCAGCAGGCGGGGCGCTCGGTGCTGGTGGAGCAGTAGGCGTATTTGCAGATGTTGCTCATCACTTCATCGCAGCCGAGCACGATGAATCCGGTGATGGTTTCGCTGAGGCCGTGATAACCAGCCCACGCCTCAATGAATTCACGCACGAGGCGCAATGTGTCGGGATGGCAGGAGAGGGCGAGTTCGCAAGGCGGCGGCGTGGAGTGATCGGTGATCGTCAATACGGTGGCGTCGTCTTGATAACTCGCGCCGTGGGCAAAGGTGCGCCATTGCTCGACAAGATGGTTCAAGAAGCCATCACCGCCGTTGGTATGCTGCATGGCGGCGGCGAAGGCTTGGTCTTCGAAATACTCGCCCGCGTTGTTTTGAACTTCGAGAATGCCATCCGTAAAGAGCATCCAGTGGCGACCGGTGCTGAAGCGCAGCACGCATTCCTCGTAACGTGCGGAGCAGGCGATGCCGAGCGGCGCATTGCCGGGGGCGGAGACTTCTTTCCACACTTTGCCGTCGAAGACCTGCGCACCGGGCAATCCGGCGCAACAGAGATGCACGCGGCGGGAATTTGGGCAGACGAGCATCGCGTTGATGGCAATGAAGCGGCCCGCCTTCATGACACCGCATAGCCGCTTGTTTAGCGTGGTCATCCATTCCGCGAGATTCATCGAAACACACAAGTGTGCAGTCGATGCAATGAGCGTGGTGCCGCGGGCCATGTCGAGCGCGGCGGGCAATCCTTTGCCGCAGACATCACCGACACCGAGGAGAATTTTGCCGTCGTCGATCTGGTGCCAGAAGTAAAAATCGCCGCCGACTTCGCTGGCGGGTTCGTAGAACGTTTCCACGGCGACATCGCCCAGGCGCACTTGCGGCGCTGGCAGGAAGGAGTTTTGGATTTCTGTCGCCAACGAGAGCTGCTGGCGGTTTTCGGCTTCGCGAATGGCTTTCTTCTGCGATTCGAGCCGCATCAGCGTCACGGCGATGAGGCTGCCGAAGGTTTCAAACATCTCCACATCCTGTGGCGTGAAGGCGGCGCTGTGATTGGGATTGATCGCCTGCATGACGCCGAGGCAATGCTCGCCATCGAGCAGCGGGATCGTGAGCATCGCACGCGTGACGAGCTCAGATTTGTCCGAGGCAGGTCGGAAGTGCCGGGGATCGTTGAGCGCATCTTCGATATTGACGATTTTTTTCGTCGCATAGACATCGCCGGCTATGCCCTTGCCCTTCGGCACGCGGACTTCCATCGCATTGATGGGATCGAGTGTTGAGCGGATTAGCAGATCCTCGCTGGGGCCTTCCGGCAGCAAGATGGAGCAGACCTCGCAGTCCATCACCTCACGCGAGCGCTGGAGGATGTGATCGACGAGTTCAACAAGGTTGTGCGTGCTGCTCAAACGACGTGCCACGTCGATCAGCACGGCCTGGCGTGATGCGATGGGCTGTGGGTTACTCACGGCGTTTGAAGAGATTGAAAATGCCTTTCTTTTTTTCCTCCGGCGTGGCGCTTTCAGGCGGCATGGGGCTGCTGTTGCTGGCAGCAGGCTTCGCGCCGGATTCGAGTTCTTTGATACGCACGGGATACGGTGTCTGGCTGCGGCGCATGTGCTCGATGATCTGCTCCTTGCTCGGCACTTCGTTTTCCTTGCTGCCAAAGATCAGGCGACTGGGTTTTTCCGCGAGCGTGCCGGTGATGTATTCGCCCCAGACAACGAGAGCGCTCATCTCTTCGACCAGCGTGTGGACCTTGCGCATCGTGGTGTCGAGATTTTTCTCCAAACCCGGACCGGAGGCACCTTCGCCACCAGCCAGAAGCTTGTGCAGGTCGGTCGTGATTTCCTCAATGCGCGCCCGCAGGCCAGGTTTGCCATCGGCGGTGCCGGAGATGGTTTGATTCAACTCCTTGGAAAAGGTTTCAAGGTTCGCGAGAATGGCATCCGCACGATTCGCGAGACCCTTGTATGCCGCACCTTTCGGGCCTTTGACGAGTTCTTGAATGCCGGTGGCGGTTTCTTCGAGCTTGGTGGCAACGTCTTTGAGCTTCTGACCGAAGCCGGGTGTTTTGCCATCGCCTGCGAACACGGTCTTCAGTTCCTCGGTGAACGATTCGATGTTTTCGAGCGAATCGGTGATCTTTTTCGCAGCGTCGCCTTTGCCGAGCGGGCTGGTGATTTTTTTGAGGTCGGCGGTGATGTCCCGGATGTTGGCGAAGATCGCATCGCCACCTGGCAGCATCACCTCCAGCAGGCTGCCGAGGCTGGAGGAGGTGAGCTTCGTGCCATCGGCCAGCAGGCCGCCTTGGTCGTCCATGCGCACGAGGGCGATGTGCTTTTCACCCAGCATGGATTCGGCGCTGATGATGACATTCACATTCGCCGGGATCGGTGCCCGCTCAAACACCTCGATGTGAACGCGCACGGTGCGGCTGGAGACGAGGCGGTCAGCGGGAGCGAGGTGCTCGATGCGTTCGACAACACCGACCTTGTCGCCGGCGTAGAGCACGGTGGTGTTGCGGCGGATGCCGGTCACGTCCTCGAAGTCCACGGAGAAGCGCAGGTGCGGTTTGCGCCAGGGATCGCCCGAGATCGCGAACAACAGTGCGCCGAGCAACACTAGCGAGCAAAGGATGACCAAGGTGGCCACGATGGCGTCATTCTTGTTTTTCATGGCTTGGAGGAGTGGATGGAGGAGCGTGAATACTTGCCGGTGTCGTTGATGCCAAGCAGTGTTTCACGATACAGCAGCTCGCCGGAGTCATCAGTGCCGTCGCCTTGGGGATCGCCGTTGATGAACTGCTGCACCGCAGGATTGGGATGCGCTTTGATTTCCTCCGGCGTGCCGGCAGCGATGACCTTGCCCTGATTTGGGCCGGTGCCGAGCATGATGATGCGCGTGCCGATGCGGAAGACGCTGTTCATGTCATGCGTGACGACGACAACGGTCGCGCCGATCTTCTGCGTGAGGCGCTGCGTGAGTTCATCCACCACGGCGGTCATGATGGGGTCGAGTCCGGCCGTCGGTTCGTCGCTGAAGACAAGCGGCGGATCCAAGGCAAGCGCCCGGGCGAGTGCAGCACGCTTTTTCATGCCGCCGCTGATCTCCGAAGGCTTTTTGTGGCCGTGACCGGTCAGTCCGACTTGCTCCAGCTTCATTTTGACCACGGTGTCGATCAAACCGGCATCAAGCTGCGTGTGTTCGACCAGCGGGAGCGCCACGTTTTCGGCCACGGTGAGCGATTGCAGCAGCGCACCGGATTGAAACAGCATGCCGTAGCGGCCACGCAGCTTTTGCAGCGCCTCAGCACGCATGGTGGTGATCTCCTGGCCAAAAACTTTGATGCTGCCGGAGGTGGGCTTTTCGGTGCCGATGAGATGACGCAGCAGCGTGCTTTTGCCGCAACCGCTGCCGCCCATGATGATGAAGGTGTCGCCGGCATAGACCTTGAAGCTCACGCCATCGAGCACCTTTTGCTTCCCGAAGTGCCGCACGAGCGAACTGACCTCAATGAGAGGTTCGATGGCTGAATCTGGTGCGTGAGGCGTCATCAGAAGAAGAACAAGGCAGTGAGCACGGCGTTGGCAATGAATACACTCAATAGCGAAACGACAACCGAACGTGTGGTGGCAAGTCCCACACCCTCAGCGCCGCCAGAGACGTTCAAACCGATGCTGCAGGCAATGGTGACGATCAACACGCCGAAGATGCCGCTCTTCAGAAGGCCGATGCCGACATCGCTCAGCTCTACGTATTGCAGCGCATGGCTCACAAAGTAGGCGGTGGACATGTTCAACGAGTAATGGCCGATCAACCAGCCGCCGGTGAGGCCAACGTAGATGCTGAACACGGTGAGCAGCGGCATCATGATGACCATGGCAAGGAAACGCGGAATGATCAGATAAGACATCGGCGGAATGGCCATGACTTCGAGCGCTTCGATCTCCTCGGAAACTTTCATCGTGCCGAGTTCCGCCGTGACGGAGGAGCCACTACGCCCGATGACGATCACAGCTGTGACCAGAGGTGCGAGTTCGCGAATCAGACTCGAGGAAACGAGTCCGGGCACATAGACGGTGGCACCGAGCTTGGCGAGTTGCGCGGCAGACTGCATTGCCAGCACAACGCCGATGGTTAATGCCGTGAGCGCCGACATCGGCACGGCATGCACGCCAATGCGGACGATTTGCGCAAAGGTATGGCCGATGCGCCACGGTTTGCCGCGAAACGGAGCCGCGAAGAGCCAGTAGAGAAGATTGCCACACAATGCGAAGTATTGGCGGAAGGCTTCGATCATGCGCTGTGAGGCGAAGGCTTAGCGCTTGCTCTTCAAGTCGGTGGCATTCAGCGCCTCCTCGACCGTCGGCAGATGCAGGATGAAATCGCCGAGGCGGACGATCTTGAATGAGGCTTCCACGCGTCCCTGAATGCCAGTGAGCGCGAATTCGCTGCCTGCACCGCTCGCATGCTGGTAATACTCGACCACGACGGCCCAGACCGGTGTGTTGACGAAGGTGACCTTCGAGAAGTCGATGATGAGCCGCTTCACCTTGGCCTTCATCTGCTCGCGTACGAGTTTTTGAAAGTCAGGCACCGTCGCGAGGTCAGCATCGCCCTCCAGTTCGATGACGACTGCGTTCGGGTGGGTGCGAAGGGTTGGTTTCATGGAGATGCGCAAAGCTCAACCGTGAAGAGATCAAAGCCAACCAGTTTGATTCAAGCGGCCGGTCAATTCCATCTGCTTCTCAAGCTGTGCGGCATACAACGCGGCATTTTCGGCGTTGGGTTTGCAGCGGGTGGATTCGTCGAGGGTTACGAGCTTGGCGCACAGCGTTTCGTAGCTGACACGTTCGCTGCCACCTTGATTGGCGTGGGCATACGCGGCCTGGATGGCACCGCCAAGGGCGGCACCTTCGCTGGTGTTGAGCGTGACGACTTCGGCATTGAAGCAGTCGGCGGCGATCTGACGCCAGGTGGCGCTCTTGCTGCCACCGCCGGTGAGGCGGATCTCGGTCGGGTTCATGCCGAGATCGCGGAAACGCTTCAAACCATACGCGAGACCGAGCGTGGCACCTTCGACCGCAGCACGGGCGATGTTGGTGGGGGCCATGTTCGTCGGACGCAGGCCATGAATGACGCCGGTGCCGTTGGGCAGATTGGGAGTGCGCTCGCCATTGAGGTAGGGCAGAAACATGATGCCATCTGCGCCCACAGGAGCCGATTTCACAGCGGATTCGAGCTGCTTCAAATCCCAGCGAAACATCTCGCGCACCTGCTCGGTGACGACGGTGACGTTCATCGTGCAAACGAGCGGCAGCCATTGATCGGTGCTGTCGCAGAAAGCGGCCACTTCGCCCTGACCATCGACGACTGGCGACCCGGCGACGCCATAGAGCGTGCCGCTGGTACCGAAGCTGGCGGTGACGACGCCGGGCTTGATGTTGCCGGTGCCGATCGCGCCCATCATGTTGTCACCACCACCGGCGCTGATGATGACATCGAAGTTCAGGCCCCATTGCACGGCTAGATCCTTGCGGATGGTGCCATGCACGGCCTTCGACGAGCCGAGCGGCGGCAGCATGTTGCGAACGCTGGGGTCAATGTAATCGCAGATCTCGTAGGCCCACTGGCGCGTGTTCACATTGAGGATGCCCATGCCGGAGGCGTCGCCGTATTCCATGCGCTTCACGCCGCTGAGCCAGAAGTTGATGTAATCGTGTGGCAGCAGGATGGTCTTCGTCTTCGCAAAGTTCTCCGGCTCGTTCTGCTTCATCCACAACAGCTTCGGAATCGTGTAGCCCGGCAGCATTGCATTGCCTGCCACAGCAATCACGCCCGGCTGGCCGCCGAAGTGATGCGCGATCTCGGCGCACTGCGGTTGGGTCGAGGTGTCGCACCACAGCTTGGCCGCGCGCACTGGTTTGTCGTCCGCACCGAGGGCCACAAGACCGTGCTGCTGACCGCTGACACCGATGCCGGCGATCTTCGCCTTGTCTTTGCCGATTTGATCGAGGCACTGACGCACCGAAGCGTCCACCGCATCCAGCCATGACTGTGGATCTTGTTCGAGATGGCCGGGCGGCAGTCCTTCGATCAAATCATAGGTGCTGTGGCCGGTGGCGATGATTTTGCCAGTGTCGAGGTCGAGGACGATGGACTTGGTGCTTTGCGTGCCGCTGTCGATGCCGAGGAAATACATGGTTGGGAAAGAATAGGGGTGGTTGGGAGGTTTTCGGCCAGTTGGTTCAAAGTTCAAGGTTCAAAGTTTCATGTTTGGTCAGACGTGGGGAATTGACAGGTGAAAGCCTGACTGGAATGCTCGGTCATGAATGCCGTGCAGGATGCATCGAATTCGGACCTGACCCCGGAGGAGAAAGTCTCCCTGTGGCGGGAGATGACGCGCATCCGGTGCTTTGAGACCATTGCCATTCAGTATTATCAGCGCGGCTACATGGGCGGCTGGCTGAATGTGCAAACGGGGCAGGAGATGATCCCGGTGGTGATCCGTTCGCTCATGGGGCCGCTGGATCACAGCATCAGCTCGTATCGCTGTCTGGGTCATGCTTTGGCTTCCGAGATGACGATGCGAAGCTGCATGGCGGAGCTTTTAGGTAGAGAAACCGGCAGTTCAAAAGGCAAAGGCGGCATGCATTCGTTTCAGTCTCCCGAGACTCGTTTTTGGGGAGGTTACGGCTTTGTAGGCACGCAGACGCCGCTGGCCTGTGGGCTGGCCTTCGCGCTCAAACATCGTGGCGAGGCGGGCGCAGTGTTTTGCTGTCTTGGTGATGGTGCGGTGAATCAGGGCGCTTTTCATGAGGCACTGAATCTCGCGGGATTGTTCCGTCTGCCGGTCTTGTTTATCATCGAAAACAACGAATACGCTATGGGCACCTCCGTGCAGCGCTCATCGGCCATTCGCGACTCACTGGCTCGACGTGCGGAGGGTTACGGCATGGCCTGGGACATTGCGGATGGAAACAACCATGAGGAACTTCGAGGAAGTCTGCATCAGGCGCGTGATCGCGCCCGCCACGAGCGCCTGCCGACCTTGCTGGAAGTGCGCACCTACCGCTTTGAGGGCCACACCATTGCCGATGCCAACAAGTTCAAATACCGGGCCAAGACCGAGGTGCTGGACCGCCAGTTGAACCACGATCCAATCAAACTCTGGGGTGCTCTTCTGTTGCGTGATGGCATCACGACTGAAGAGGCGCTGGCTTCCATTCGCGAAGAAGCCATGCAGGAGGCCAAGGACGCGGCGGCTTTTGCCAAGAGCAGCCCATATCCTTCACGCGCGGCGATCACACAAGATGTGTATTGGGAGGTGGATCATCAAACCACCGCCGGCGCAACGGGCAGGCATTTTTTCAATGACTGACTTGAACTGACGTTGTGCCTCAATCCTTCGACTGAATGTTGCCGGACTTGCGGATGGCGCGCATGAGACGCCAGCTGAGGAAGAGGGAAATCGCGTAGCCAATCGCACCGAAGATGGATACGCCGTAGATCAGGGGCTTGGCCTCGCGGCTCCAGAGCTCACTGGAGCCGAGGAAGACGGCGGCGGTGAGGATGCCGAGGACGAGGCGGTTCACGATGGGATCGAGATGGCGGTGATCGAGATGTACTGTGAGTGAGCCATCACGAAAACGGGCGAGCAGATCGGTCAGATCACGCGGCAGGGCGGTTAGCAGGCGGTCCCAGACGCGGAAGGTGCGGCGTGCGCGTTTGGCGAGACGGCTGGGCGATAAACGCCGCAGCATCAGGCGTGAGCAATACGGCTGCATCAGTTCGGCGAGGCTCACATCTGGGCTGAAACGGCGCGAGGTGCCCTCCAGCACGATGATGGTCTTCAACAGCAGCGCCAAGGCCGGTGGCAGGACGATGTGATGATTACGGATGATCTCAACGAGGTTGCTCAAAGCAGCACCGACGTGGATTTCGTTCAGCGGATGGCCGGTGTAGTCCGCCATGAAGTCTTGTAGGTCGGCGCGGAGTTTTTCACGCAAACAATCGGAAGGCACGGCTCCGAGGCGCAGTACCTGCTCGGAGACGAGTTCGGAATCGTTTTCGACGATGCCGAGCAGCAGCGCCTCGACTTCATCACGCAGATCTTCGTCGATGCGACCGACCATGCCGCAGTCGATGACGCCGACGATGTTTCCGGGCAGCAGGATGAGATTGCCGGGGTGCGGATCGGCGTGATAGAAGCCGTCACGGAAGACCATTTCGAGATACATGTTGGCTCCGCGCTTGGCGAACTCGCCCAGGTCCTCGCCGGATTGCTTCAGCGTCTCGATGTCCACGCCGATGATGCCGTCCAGGCGCTCCATGGTCACGACTTGATGGGAGCAAAGATCGCTGAACACCTCGGGAATGCGCACAGTCGGGTCGTCGGCGAAGTTGCGGCCAAACTCCTCCTGATTTTGCCGCTCGTAGGTAAAATCGAGCTCGCGCAGCAGCGTGCGACGAAATTGACGCACCACCGCCAGTGGCTGATAGGCTCGCAAGGCCGGAGAATGCGTCTCCAGCAGTTCCGCGAGTGCCTGGACGATCTCCACATCCGTGGCGGCCTGTTCGGCCACGCCAGCACGGCGCACCTTAACGACGACACTTTGGCCTGTGTGCAGCCATGCGCCATGAACTTGCGCCACGGAGGCGGCGGCGAGCGGCTCATCGTCGAAACTCGCAAAGAGTTCCTCGATGGGGCGCTCGAGTTCTTTTTCGATGGTGGCACGCGCGACGCTGGCAGCATCCGGTGGCACGTTGGCTTGCAGTTGGGAGAGTTCCTCGGTGAGTTCAGGGCCGAGCAGGTCGGCACGCGTGCTAAGCATCTGGCCCAGCTTGATAAAGGTGGTGCCCAGTTCTGTGAGTGCCATGCGCACTCGGGCCGCCTGTGTTACGCCCGCAGTGAGAGATTGCCCGTCAGCGCTGATGAGCCGGTCTTGAAACCAAGCGTATTTGAATCCGCCGAACAAGTCCGCGAGGCCATATTTCCCGAGCACCGCAGCGATCTCTGCGAGGCGCTTCGCGTATCGTTCGAGTCTGGCTAGAGCGTCGATCTTCATGGTGAAGCGAGTGAAGGCGTAAACGACCCAATTTACAATGGGGAAAGCTGCTCATGCGTTGCGACTGATCGGCCCATGAAATTTGTGAAATCATTCAATGATATCAGTTCATGACTTCCAGACAGGTGTATGCATGCTATCTCACATGAGCACTCCCAAAATCCTGGTCTTCGCCGGCAGCACACGCGCTGGCTCCTACAACAAGCAGCTTGCACGCGTCGCCGCGGAAGCTGCGCGCACCGCTGGTGCCAGTGTCACCTTGCTTGATCTGCGTGATTTGCCGCTGCCGCTCTTTGATGAAGATTTGGAGACTGAGCATGGCCTGCCTGACAATGCCAAGAAGCTCAAAGCACTCTTGCGAGAGCACGACGGCTTCATCATCGCATCGCCGGAGTATAATAGCTCAATCACCGCCGTGCTCAAAAATGCCCTCGACTGGGCTTCTCGTAGCGAGACTGACGACGAACCAGCTCTTGCGGCCTATCGGGGCAAGACCGCTGCGCTGCTCAGTGCCTCACCTGGTGCGCTCGGTGGTATGCGTGGCCTTGTGCATCTACGTGCTATTCTTGGAAACATCGGCGTCATCGTCCTGCCGGATCAGGTTGCGTTGCCAAAGGCTTACGAGGCCTTTGATGCGGCGGGTCAACTCAAGGAAGATCGCCCGGCCAAACAAGTGACCGCGCTGGTGCAAAGCTTGGTCCATTTTTTAAAGAAGCACCTCAGCTAGAGCTACCAGTCGAAAAACAAACGTAAGAACAGCGTGCCATTGAGGACCTTGTAGCTGGAATCCTCCAGCGTTGATTTGGAGTCCGTGTAGTTTCCAATAACGTCAACGGCCAGATGCTTTAACGGCTGCCAACTGACGGTCATTGTTGGTGACCAAGCGGTGTCGCTGCGCACGACACCGATGAACTGCTCATAGTAATACTGCATGGAGGGCGTGAGGTAGAGCTTGCGACCTTTCATGGGGACGAACGTGATGCCCAGATTGAACGCATGCCGATGTTTATCAGGCACGGGGCCGGTGGTGCTGCCGGAGTCCATGTAATTATACATGTAGCTGAAGTCCGGGATGCACCAGTCATTGAGGAGCCAGGAAAAATCGACAGACCCGGTATAGGTATAGGTGTCTAGAGTGCGCGCACCGGTGGCGCGATCAAACAGCCGGGTGAATGCCCAACCAAACGGTAGCGTCAGGGTTGCCTTGTTGTGGAAGAGCTGCCGTTCATAAGTGAGGGTTTGACCGAAGGTGCTCGGCGTATAGTCATTCAAGGCGTTGGCCGCTTTGCCGTAATAAAACCATCCCTCATCATAGGTGTTGGAGAGCGACCAGTTCTTATCGAACTGCGCATCCAAAGAAACGCCAACGAACTGCGCGTACTGCGTGTCCCGCTCCTTATCATGCTGAGTGTTAAAGATGTTGTCAGAGGCAAAGAACATGGTGTTCGCGCGGAACTGCATCGACAGCACCTCGCTGAGCGTCTGATACCATTCCCCCAGCTTCGTTGGCGATTCACCGGCAGAGGCAGCGATGGACTGACTTTCCAACTCACCCACCATGCCAAGCCGTTGAAAACTACCACGCCCACGCGGAAGTTGGCGGCGGAAGGATTCGATCCGATTCAAACGCTTCACCGTGGCGGCGGAGGCGTCACTCTCCATCAGCGGCACGCTGAACATCAGAAGAATCAGACCCACTTTACGCATAGGTAGTGTTAAAGTGGGTCAGTTATTTTAATGAACCCAATTTGGGAACTTTAGGCTGCTGTTTTGCGGCATCTGCTGCGCGATCCTGTTTTTCGAGCGTCCGCAGTCTGGCGATGCGTTGTGAGTTTCCTTGTGTGGCGGCATTCATGCGCCGCTGAGCCTCAAGCACTTTGACCATCGGTGGACTAGTGGCTTGAGCTTGTGACAAGGAGATCACCATGACAATCGTCATCCTTATCCAGCAGGTTGAGTCTAGCAGACTGCTTATTTTCATGACGAATGAGCGTTCTTGGCCCCATCAAAAAGCCGATGACGAATTGGCAGCGATTTAGGAGGACTATGTACAGTCATCCCATTCTCGTAATCTGGCAAGTCTCGTGCGCGCGGGCAATAGTATCAGCGGATAGCTCCACGCTCCCCGTTACTTCGTTGATTTGACCTTAGGCTTGCTTGCTGGTGGTGACGATTTGTCCGTGCTTTGAACACGGGTGCTTTCGGACTTCATTGGTATGGGCCTGAGTCGGATGGCATCGACCTGGACGATATGTGCCTCGGAAACACTTTCGAGGGGCGGCTCTTTGCCGATTTCACTGACGACGGCAGGGTGCTGAGCCGGGTTGGCCTGCAAATCACGCAGAGCAACAGTCTTGGATTCCAATTCGACTAATTCACGTCGGGCAGTCTCGATCTGGCGCGAGAGTTCAGCGTATTGCGCTGCATCTCCTTCAACAGCGGCTTTTTGTTCCTCAGCTTTAGCACCCTTGCGTTTGGCGATCTGTTGCTCGCCTACAGTGCTGTTATTTTGTACGTCACGGAAGCGCTGTTCGACGGCTGCGAGGCGCTGTCTTGCATCTGCAAGTTGCTGTTTGGTGGTGGCGAGTTCCTGGCACTGCTGCTCGATTTCAGCGCGGCGCGCTTGGGTTTCTTCGAGGCGCTGAGTCTCTGTAGCGATCTTAGGCTGCGTGTGAGTAAGCTTGGCATCGGCTTCGGTGGCTGACTGCTGCTGCGCGGCAAGGCGGGTTGCCAGATCTTTGAGAGCGGTCTCAGCGGTCTGCTGTTCCTTGGACAAGGTTGCAAGGGTGGCGGTGAGCGAGGTGTGCCGATGTTCCGCCTCCTGGCAGCGGGCTTGGGCCTGCTTAAGCTTTTCCTCACTTCCACTGAGTTCTTCGATATGAGCTTCGACCTTTTCCAGGTGCTGAGCGAGTTGTTCAAGCTGCTGTATCTTTTTCTCCGTCGTCTGCACCTGTTCAATGCGTGCAGCGGCAAGTTCCTGACCCTCCTTCAGGCGGGCTTCCATCTCGATAACCTGCTGGCGAAGGGTCTTCAATAAAGCCTCGTCCTGCTCGCATTCATCACGCACCTGCTTGAGTCGTGAGCTGAGAGTATCCACTTCATCCTGAAGAGCGGTGACGGAGGTGGTAAGGCGCTGTACCTCGGTGGATTTCTCGTAGTGCTGAGTGTTGAGGGTTTCGAGGGCAGTGGTTTTTTCCTCGTGTTGGGCGGAGAGAGTGGCGATGGCCTCTAGCCAATCGTGGTGTGCCGCCTTGGCCTCCTCCACAGCGGTCTTGAATGGTTCGAGCTGTTCTTCTTCGGTGCGGAGAGATTCCACCCGTGCGTTGTGCATGGCGCGCTCTTTCTCGGCGCGTTGCTGCCAGTCGCGCAGTTCCTTTTCGACGGCATCAACTTCGGCCTTCAAACGTGCCTTTTCTGCTTCGAGATGAGCGGTTGCCTCCGCATGGTCAGTTTCAGGTGCCGAGACTGCCCGGGGGCTTTCTGTCGGAGCAGTATCAGCGATTTTGGAGTCGAGTTGCTCTTCGAGATCAAGAATGGCGGAGAGTGGCCCAAAAGCGAGCCGGTCGCCTTGCAGCAGGGTGCAACTCACTTGGCGTTCGTCATTGACGAAGGTGCCTGAGTCCGACTTTAAATCGAAGACTTGCACACTGCCGTCCGCATTGAGCAACAATTCGGCGTGCTGCAGTGAGATGCGTTCGTCATCCACCACCACGTCATTATCTTCGGCACGACCGATGGTGATGCGTTCCGTGAGGGGAACCACCACTTCCTGTCCGTCTTCGAGAACGAAGGTGAGTTTTGCCATGGGGTGCTTATTGTCGCAGGGACAGTGCCAGCAATGTCGATACCTGCACTGGAATCAACTGGGCATTTGCGACAATGCACCGGCGTCAGCTTCGGAAGCTTTCTTCATAACACGATCCACGGCGGCTTCGTAGTTTTTAAGCTCGGTCTGGGCGAGGTTGGCCTGCTGGCGTAGCTCACTGCGCTGACGTTCGGCTTCGACGATGTCGGCACGGAGTTCCGCGAGCTTGCGCTCCATTTCGGTGATTTTTTCGCGCCGTTTTTCTTCTTCCATGCTTGTAGCCTCGAGATGGCGCTGCATGGCGGCTAGGCGTTCCTCTTCCTGACGGATTTTTGACTCCAATTGCCGACTCTGCTCGCGCAGCATGGCTTCTGCCGCTGGACCGCCTGAGCGAGGGCGGATGTCCTCCCGGGTACGGTCTTTGCGCAAGGAATCGAGACGTGATTCCTCACGTTGAACGCTTTCACGCAGGTGATTGAGCCGGGAACGCAGCGTGGACTCCTGGCTGGCACCAGCGCTGGAACGCGGTTCGGTAGAAACATGAGCCGATCCGGTGCCACCGGTATGGCGGACGGCCTCACGGAGCGAAACACCCCGCGCTTGGGTTTGTGAGGTGCTGATAAGGCTGTGAAGGTCGGCTTTTTCTTTTTCGATCTCGTGCCAGAGGTCGCGTGCCTCGGGAGAATCCTGCGGCAGTGTCGCAAGGCGCGCATAGAGCTGATCCATGGATTCCTTCCACTCGCGCAACGGGGTGAGTCGGGAGACGAGGTCCGCCAGATCACGGCGATTAGTCTCAAGAGTAGCGGTAAGTTGCTGCTGCTGCGCGGCATGTCCTTTTTCCGCCTCGGCGGCAAGCTGTCGCACCTCCTCGAAACGTGTGCGCTCGGTGCGTTCCGCTGAGGCGAGACTGGCAAGTTCGGTGCGCAGATCTTTCTCGCGAGCATGCAGCACTTCAATGCGACCTTTGGCAGCACCTTCGTCACCTTCGAGACCTTTGACAGAGGTCTTGAGTGTGACGATCTGCGCTTCATCGGTTTTGATGCTTTCCCTCACTTCCGCGAGCTGTTTATTGCTTGCGGTGAGTTGTTGTTTCACGTCCGCCAGCTTTTGCTCCGTAGCGGCGAGTTCCTGGCACTGCTGCTCGATTTCGGCTCGGCGCGCTCTCGCTTCTTCCAGGCGCTGAGTTTCGGCGGCTAGTTCGGCACTACGGGTGGCGAGATCTGTTTCGCGCGCTGCGAGTTCGTTTTGTACACGGTGCAGAGATTCCTCCGTGTGCTGCTGTGTAGCACGGGCCGCGTCCGTGGTGGTGGTGACCTGCTGGTGATGTTCCTGCAAGACGCATATGCGGGATTCGAGTTCCTTGACTGCAGCCTCGGCGTGCTGCTGCTCATGTCCTAGGGCGGCAATAGTGGCCGTAAGCGCGCCATGCTGTGATTCCACCTCATGGCAGCGGGCTAGCGCCTGAACCAACCGCTCCTCAGTACCTGAAAGTTCCTTGATGTGCGCCTCGATCTGCGTGCGGCGTTGGGCAAGTTGCTCAAGTTTTTTCTCCGCCGTCTTAACCTGGTCCTCGCGTGCTTCAGCAAGTTCGCGGCTTTCCTGGTAGCGTTCTTCGAGTTCGGCGATTTGCCGCCGTTTTTCATCAAGCACAGCCTCGTCATGCACGCTTTCGGCACGGATCTGCTGGAGGTGAACTAGTTCCTGATCCCGATGCGTGGCAAGGTTTTGAAGTTCATGCCGTGCGGCGGCTTCGTCATCGCTTAGGCGCTGCAAATCGGCCGCTTTATCGTCAAGCTGGACCGCAAGACGTTCAAATGCGGCTGTTTTCGCTTCATGCTCGGCGGAAAGATCTTGGATGGACTTGAGCCACTCACCATGCGCAGCTTCGGCCTCCTTCACGGCAGCTTGCATGGGTGCAAGACGCCCCTCCTCGGCGCGGAGTGACTCCACACGCGTGTTATGCATGCTGCGTTCTTTTTCAGCACGCGTCTGCCATTCGCGCAGGTCCTTTTGCACAGCCTCCACCTCGGCCTTCAGTCGTATACTTTCATCGGCAAGAGAGGTGGCTTCTGCTTGCTGTTCCGCATTCAATCGTGCCAAGATTTCCTCGGGAGGCAGGGCTGTCTTGCTATCTGCCCCGCTGTCTTTCTTAGCGGTTCGGTCCTTTTTACGTGTCCCGATCTTGCCCGCCTTGACTGGTTTGCCGTTCGCTGCTTTTTGACCATTCTCTGGCACTGTCGTCTTGCCATTGGTGGCGTTTTCATTGAGGTCGAGAACGGCGGTCAGCGGCCCAAAGGCAAGCCTGTCTCCATGGCGGATAGTATGGCTGCGGACACGCTCGCCATTGACGAAAGTGCCGGCGGTGGAGTTCGTGTCGAATACTTGAACGCTGCCATCTGCATTGCGCACCAGTTCGGCATGGTGCTTCGAGACGCGGTCATCATCGACCACCACATCATTATCCTCTCCGCGCCCCAAGGTGATGCGTTCCGCGAGCGAAACCTCGATTTCCTGACCGTCTTCGAGAACAAAGGTGAGTTTTGCCATGTGGATGTGCGCCAATTTTTACCGATGGTATTGTGACAGCAAACTCGATTTGGTGTGCGGAATCAATCAAGCTTTTGTCGAATGCGCACAAGACCATCCATGCTCTCTTGATCGTCATGCATACTGAAGCCGAAGTCCATCTGTCGAAATGCTGCCCTGTCATGCGGCGTCTCATCAAGTCGCATGGTCCGTGCAAACTCGTGCCGCAGATGCGCTCGCCCTATGAAGCACTCGTTAGCGCCGTGGCACACCAGCAACTCCATGGGAATGCCGCTGAGGCGATTCTGCGCCGTTTTAAGGCGCTGTTTCCAAAGAACCGCTTCCCGAAACCCGAACAGGTGCTTGCGGCCGAGGAAAGCTCCTTGCGCGGCTGCGGTTTTTCCATGGGAAAGCTGCTCGCGATTCGCGATATCGCCGCGAAGACTCTGAGCGGCCAGATCCCGACGCGTGCGGCGGCTATAAAGCTGGACGATACCGAATTGATCGAGCGTCTTGTCGAAGTGCGTGGCGTGGGGCGCTGGACGGTGGAAATGCTCCTCATCTTCACGCTCGGCAGGCCGGACGTATTTCCCAGCGACGATTACGGTGTGCGCAACGGCTGGCGCATCGCCAAAAAGCTTGATGAGATGCCCAAACCGAAGGAATTTCGCCAGTTGGCGGAGCGCTGGCAGCCGCACCGTACACTTGCCGCGTGGTATCTTTGGCGCGCTGCAGACGCCGCCAAGTAGCCCGGCTGTGTCGCCACGGGGCCACTTAAACGCCTCGCTTCTTCCCTAACGCACGCGTATGGGCAGGGAATGTCTTTTCAATCCCTCGGTCTCGATCCCCACATTCTCCAAGCCATCAAAGAAGCCGGTTACACGGAGCCTACGCCCATTCAATCGGCGGCGATTCCGGTGGTCATCGCAGGCGGGGACGTGATTGGCATCGCGCAGACGGGCACGGGCAAGACTGCTGCTTTCACGCTGCCGATCCTCACCCGCCTGACGTCGCATCCAGTTCCCCAAGGCCAGCGTCGCCGCACGCGTGTGCTTGTGCTTGCACCCACGCGTGAACTCGTGGCGCAGATCGAGGAAAACGTGCTCGCCTATGCGAGGCACCTGCCGCTGAAGATTGCGAAAGTGTACGGCGGTGTCGGTGAGAAGCCGCAGAAGGACGCCCTGCGTGCCGGTAGCGATATCGTCGTCGCTTGCCCGGGCCGTTTGCTGGATTTGATGGGACAGGGCTGCGCGGATTTTTCCCAGCTTGAGTATCTCGTTCTCGATGAAGCCGACCGCATGCTCGACATGGGTTTCCTGCCCGACATCCGCCGCATCCTCAGTCAACTGCCGAAGAAGCGCCAGACGCTGATGTTCTCCGCCACGCTTTCGAAAGAGATCGAAAGCCTCACACATGAGTTCCAGCGCAGTCCGAAGATCGTGCAGATCGGCAAACGCGCCAATCCGGCCGAAACAGTGACGCAGCTCGTCTATGAAGTGCACAAGCACCTCAAAATGCCACTACTCTCACATCTGCTGCAGGACGAAAAACTCCAGATGGTGCTCGTCTTTAGCCGCACGAAGCACGGCGCGGACAAGATCGCCAAAAAGCTCGAACAAACTGGCGTGAAGTGCGCCACGCTGCACGCCAACCGCTCGCAAAATCAGCGTCTGCGAGCACTGGATGATTTCAAAACGGGCAAGGTGCGCGTACTCGTCGCCACCGACATCGCCGCGCGCGGCATTGACGTGGATGGCATCTCCCACGTCGTGAACTTCGACTTCCCGCACATCGTCGAGGATTACGTCCACCGCATTGGCCGCACCGGCCGTGCGCACGCGATTGGCGATGCGATCAGCTTTGTCTCTCCGGATGAACAGGACGACGTGCGCAAACTGGAGCGCTTCATCAACCGTGGTCTCGTGCGCAAGAAAGCCGAAGGCTTCAACTACAACGCCGCCCCCCAGCCAATGAGCGATGACCGGCCCGAACGCCGCAATCAGCGCCCGTTCCAGCAACAGCAGCGCCGTCCGCAAGGGCAGGGTGGTCAAGGCGGCGGTCGTGGTGGCCAAGGCGGCCAGGGTGGTGATCGTCGCGATTCGCGTGGACCCTCCGCACGGCCCAATGATTCGCGTCGTCCATCCTCGAATCCACCCTCATCCAAACCACAAAGCGTGGTACAGACACAAGCCGCCGAGCGCGGTTTGTGGAAGCGGCTGACGGGCAGGGCGTAATATGTAGGCTGGGTGTGTTCGGCGCATGACGCGTGTGCAATCACCTGGGTTATCTTCGCCGAACCGCCCGGCTTCTTGGGGCGTTCGTGCGCCACCGCGCTTGCGAAAACGCCAAGAGACGAGTGGGCTAAAGCCACACTCATCCTACGTCACTCAATCACCACCAGCGCCCGTGACGGGCAGCCGATGTGATAGGCAGGATCAGGGAGCAGTTCGACGACAACCATGCGGCCTTTCTTGGCTCCGATTTTGGGCTCAAAGATGGCCATGCTTCCATCAGGTTCATGCGCCTCATAGTCATCTGCAGACGCGTCACCGGTGAGACGATAACGAGCAGACAGATCGATTCTCTGGAGGTTAGACATGTGGATAATGCCACGTGTTCCCACCTTCATTCTCGAGACCACCGCGAAAGTGTGAACGATGGGACGCAAATCTCCGCGAATAGGTGAGGTATTGTTCAGGTAGTGTTCGATAAATGCATAACCATCGGGTGCGATTTTGGCGCTGTCTTTGGCATCCTTTTCATTCAGACCAAACTGCTGCTCCCAAAAATCGGGTAAACCATCGAGATCCGAGTCTGGTAATGGCGGCAGACTGCGATAGTCAGGCCAGCGCTGTGCTTCCGGCAGATCGGTTTCCTTGCCGATGACTCTGCCAGTACCTGTGCGGATTTGCTGCGCCACACGAACATCCACAGCATCACGTGCTGGCAAGGTAGCTCCGGCATCACGCAAGTCGGCATCCCATGCGTCTGCTGCCTTTTGTGTCGAGATAAGTGGCACATTGAAGGGCTGTTGTGAAACGAGCTTGGGTAAAAACTGAACCTTCTTCTCATAAAGAATGCCGTTCCAGTTATCGAGATTGGGGTTGGTCTTGAGATCGGGGTAGTCGCCATAAATCACGTTCCCGCTCGCATGCAGCCGCGATTCATCGCTCTTTTGAAATGTGAACCAGTGGCCGCGAATTTCCGGCAACGTACTTGGGCCGGCCTTGTAGTAGTTGTTGAGGAAGTTCAGACGGATCGGATGGCCGCCAGTGTGGGAGAAGGCTTCGATGCTGTCATAGACGATGTTGTTGCGAAAATCGACGACCACGGGTGGATCGCCGCTGCCATCGCCCGCGCTGCACTGCGGCGTGCGCCTACGATGATGCGCGAAGATGCTGTGATGCATGCCCACGCATGAATTTGTTCCCGCGCCACCGAGCAACGAGCCGAAGGCATGCTGGGTCGGCGTTTGCTTCGGGTTTGGATAGTCGAGACCTTCGGCGATGAGGCAATACTGCGCATGCACGCGGTCGATGTGGCCGGACATCGTGAAATTTTCATCCGTGGCCCATGAGGCGGAGACGTGATCGAGCACGATGTCGGTGATCGGCTTGAATTCAGCGCCGAGAGGCTTCGGCGCATTCGTTTTCTCCTTCTCTGTGCCTTTGAATTTTGGCTTCACATAGCCGGGATACTTATAATTGATCTCCACCGCATCGCCCGCATTGCTTTCCTCGATGAAACCGCGTCGCACGCGCAGGTGGCGCACGATCACATTGCTCGCATTCATCCTCAGCGTGCCGTGTTTCAGGCAGATGCCTTCTCCTGGCGCGCTTTGACCGGCGATGGTGAGGTTCGGCTTCTCGATCTCCAGTTTGCCACCGTCGAGATCAATGATGCCTGACACCGCGAAGACGATGATGCGGTTCGATTCACTGACCGCATCAGCCAGCGAGGCAGGGCCGCTCTTGTTCAAGTTCGTGACGATAAAGACCGATCCCCCGCGACCGCCCGTCGCCTGCGCTCCGGCACCTTCCGCACCTGGAAACGCTGGAATGGCTGCGTGTAGAGTGGAACTGACGAGAAGCGCGGCCAGCAGGTGTTTCATGCTGCGAGAACGCGTGACATCTTCGCTTCTAGCAGACCTCCATCGGCTTACTTGGTGAACCATCCCTTCGCGAGAGGACTCGTCGCAAAGAACTCCAGCAACTGCTTCGCCACCTTCTCGCGACCGCTGTTGCTCGGATGCGTACCGTCGCCGGCGAAGTCGTCTTTGACATACTTCAGGTCATCGAGCTTGCGGCCTTTTTCGCCTTCGGCCCAGAGATAGGGGCCCCAGACGAGCAGCGGTGATTTGCTGGAGGCGAGTGCTTCATCGCCGCCGATCTGCTTCTGAATGAGATGGCGCACGGCGAAGGCGCCTTCATACGCATAGGGCTCGGGATTGAGGCCGGTGCTGGCGTTGCCGGCCCAGATGCGGCTGCCGAGGTAGGCGATGCG
>Ga0114966_10001188_pt1 | contig 24347 bp, 29 predicted proteins | sample M_130207_XF_Meta_FD_87029 | JGI IMG/M metagenome (GOLD analysis project Ga0114966, IMG submission 87029) | Freshwater microbial communities from Lake Montjoie, Canada to study carbon cycling - M_130207_XF_MetaG | ecosystem: Environmental > Aquatic > Freshwater > Lake | place: Lake Montjoie... | reverse complement strand
TAAATGGTTTAATAACTGCAAAAGGTGGTATAACTGGAGCAACTGGTTCTTTTGATAATTTATATGTTAATGGATTAATATCCGCAAAAGGAGGAATTACTGGACCAACAGGTTCCTTCGATAATTTATATATAAATGGATTAATAACCGCAAAAGGAGGAATAACTGGTTCAACTGCTTCTTTTAATTATGAAACTGTAAATGGATTAATAACCGCAAAAGGTGGAATAACTGGTTCAACTGGTTCATTTCAAAATTTAACCGTTTATAATTTATTTACTTTAAATGGAGGTATTACTGGACCAACAGGTTCCTTTGATAATTTATATGTAAATGGTTTAATTACTGCAAAAGGTGGTATCACAGGAGCAACAGGTTCTTTTGATAATTTATATGTTAATGGATTAATATCTGCAAAAGGAGGTATAACTGGTGCAACTGCTTCTTTTAATTATGAAACGGTAAATGGATTAATTACTGCAAAAGGAGGAATAACAGGTTCAACTGGTTCATTTCAAAATTTAACCGTTAATAATTTATTTACTTTAAATGGAGGTATTACTGGTGCAACTGGTTCCTTCGATAATTTATATGTTAATGGATTAATATCCGCAAAAGGTGGTATATCAGGAGCAACAGGTTCTTTTGATAATTTATATGTTAATGGATTAATTACTGCAAAAGGTGGTATTACTGGTTCAACTGGTTCCTTTGATAATTTATATATAAATGGATTAATAACCGCAAAAGGTGGAATAACTGGTTCAACTGCTTCTTTTAATTATGAAACTGTAAATGGATTAATTACTGCAAAAGGAGGTATTACTGGTTCAACTGGTTCATTTCAAAATTTAACCGTTAATAATTTATTTACTTTAAATGGAGGAATTACTGGACCAACAGGTTCCTTTGATAATTTATATGTTAATGGATTAATAACTGCAAAAGGAGGAATAACAGGTTCAACTGGTTCATTTCAAAATTTAACCGTTAATAATTTATTTACTTTAAATGGAGGAATTACTGGACCAACAGGTTCCTTTGATAATTTATATGTAAATGGATTAATTACTGCAAAAGGAGGTATTACTGGTTCAACTGGTTCATTTCAAAATTTAACTGTTAATAATTTATTTACTTTAAATGGAGGAATTACTGGACCAACAGGTTCCTTCGATAATTTATATGTAAATGGTTTAATTACAGCAAAAGGTGGTATTACTGGTTCAACTGTTTCATTTCAAAATATTTATTCCAACGGTCTAATTTTAGCAAATGGTGGTATATCAGGACCAACTGCATCTTTTAATTCAATAGTTGCTTCTTCTGGGAATTTTCAAAATTTAACTGTAAGTGGTATATTATCTTACTCTGATATTTCTGCAAATACTGCTACTTTTAATAACTTAACTCTTAATAATACATTTTCAGCAAATGGATTTTCTGGTAATACTGGGTCTTTTCAAAATTTAACTGTTGCAAATTCATCAAATATATATGGTCAATCAAACTTTTATAATTATGTAAATATATTTAGTAATAGTTCTACTGACTCATATTTATTTATTTCTACATTATTAAATAATGTTTCAACATATGTTCTTTATTCATCAAGTCAATTTGGAGGAACATACCAATGGTCATCAGGTTATGACGCCATAAAAAAAGTATATTCTATTACAAGTGCTGGAGGATTTAATAGTTCTACAGGAAATACATTTTCTAGAGCACTTACCATAAATTCTACCTATTCAAATGCATTCACTAACTCATATTGTGTTTATATAAATACTGGTTCTACCTTTTATACTGATTTTACTTATGCATTATATGTTCAAGGAAGTATATATTCTTCATCTTCCATTACTAGTGGGTCGGATTATCGCTTAAAAGAAAATATTACAGATTTATCCTTAAATCAATATAATATAGATAATTTAAGACCTGTTAAATTCCAATGGAAAGAATCTAAAAAAGAAAGTATTGGATTAATTGCTCATGAATTACAACAAGAAATACCATTTTTGGTAGAAGGAGAAAAAGATGGTCCAAATACACAATCTGTTAATTATTTGGGATTAGTAGGATTATTAGTAAAAGAGTTACAAGAATTGAAAAAAGAAATAAAATTATTAAAAGAAGAAGTTGCCATATTAAAACAAAAATAAAAATAAAAATAAAAAATTGATATTTATTAAATAATAATAAATATAAATATCTATAAAAATTATATCTATTATGTCCAAAACTTTAAATAATGTATTAATTATAAAAAATGCTCATAACCGTGACCAAAATATAGAATTTTTTGAAAATGGGCATAAATATTCTATAAAGTCAGACCCAGATTATAAATATACTTCGGTAACTACTTGGTGTCATTCTCATTTTCCACATTTTGATTCAGATGAAATTATCGAAACCATGATGAAAGGAAAAGGATGGAAAGAAGGACATAAATATTGGGGTTTAAATTCATCTCAAATTAAAGCACAATGGAATTCAAATAAGGAAAGTGTATCTTTAGCTGGTACAAGTTTACATTATGATATAGAATGTTTTTATAATGATATAGATTTATCTAATAATTATTCCAATTATGAACTTTATGAGAAATATATTTCTTTAAATAATTTTCAAGAAAATACAATTAAACCATTGGAATGGCAATTCTTTATAAATTTTATAAAAGAAAATCCTAGTTTAAAACCATATAGAACTGAATGGCTTATTTATCATGAAGATGTAAAAATTGCAGGTTCAATAGATATGGTTTTTGAAAACTCTGATGGAACTTTATCCATATATGATTGGAAACGATGTAAAAATATAACAAGAATTAATAACTTTAATAAATTTGCTATTTCAAAACAAATTTGCCATTTACCGGATTCTAATTTTTGGCATTATGCTTTACAATTAAATACCTATAAAACTATTTTAGAACAAAAATATAATAAAAAAATACGTGATTTATTTTTAGTTCGTTTACATCCTTCAGCAGAAGAATCTAATTATGAATTAATTAAATTACCTAATTTATCTATTGAAATTAATGATTTATTTTTAGCTAGAATAGAAAAATTAAACTTGAAATAAACTATTTAAAACTAAAAGGAAATATTATTTATTTATGAATAAAGAAACAATTTTTTTTATTCTATTTACAGTTTGGTATTTAAATAGAAATAAATTATCGAAATATTTGCCACTTTTATACCAAAACTATTTTTTATTTAAAAACAATTTTTTTGAAATTTATAATTTTATTTTTAATGATAAATATGATTTAGAAAGTGAATTTGATATTAATGATGAAAATAAAGAAGATAAAAGATTAGAAAAAGAATTACCAAAATATGAAGATAAATTTTTATTAGATATAAGAAATTTGGAAAAAAATTTTATTTTTGATGAAAAAGAATTAGAACAAAAAATGATTAAATTTAGTGAATTATATTATAATTTTGAGAAAGAAGGAACTTATTCCGAAGAAAAATGCAAAGAATTAGCTGAAAATGAATCCTTCGATTTTATTAAAAAAGAGCATTTAAATAAATTAAAAAATAGTTTTGTAATTGAATATACTCCATTAGGAAATGTGCTTATGATATATGATATTGAACGTGAAACTTTTAAATATTATAGTGATAATAATATTCCATATAGATTTTTAGAAGTAGTAGGAAGAAAATATGTAAAACAATTTAATTGCCGCCCAATATTTGTAGATATGGAAGATGAACTACTACAATCGGAAGATAAATGGGAAAAAGAGAGAAAAGAAAAAGAGGAAAAAGAAATAGCTGAAAAAAGACAAAAAGAAGACTCCATTAAAAATAATCAAATTCCAAAAGAAGTAAAAAAAAGTGTATTTGCTAAATTTAAAAGTTATAATAGGGAATCTGGGACTGGACATGTAAATATAGCTGCTCCACCTAAAAATAGTATTCCTAATAAAATAATTACAGAAAAACAAACAAATGAAAAAATATTATTAAAAGAAAAAGCCAATAGATATACATATGAAGGTAAATTTGCAAATTTTAATTTTTTAAAGAAGACTGATAAAAAAATATTTGATAATAAATTAAAATTATCTTTTTCTGATTTTAAGAAGATGAAAATAAAAAATGAATAAAATAATTTCACCTTTTTAAATTTGAAACTCCGATAATAATATAAATTTATTATTATTTTGGTTTTTCTAAAATAATATCTGTGTTTTTATTTTTTTCAATATTTGTTAATTTTATTTTTTCTAATGCATATTGGCCACAAGGTCCACAATGGTCTTCATTTGATAAATCTATTTTATTGTTCATTACAGAATTACAATTTTCTATTCTCCATCTACCTACAGGTTTAGGTATTTCTTTTGGAAGTAATTTTGTTATTATATTTGTTATAAATTTCATTATATATAATAACTATTATTGTATTTAAGTATGTTAAATTAATTAAAGGCATTTGAAATATAAAAAGGTGTAAATTAATAAAAAATAAATATTTTTATTAATTTATTAACAAATATAAACTTCTTTTTATAATATAAATATGAAAAATCAAACCAAACGAATAAATAATAAAAAAACTACAACAAGAAAATCAAATAAAAAAAATGATAATTTGGAAGATAATGGAAAAAGAAAAGGTATTTTTAATATAATTGGTAATAAATTACATAAATTTTCTAATGATGCTGGTGAATATTTAACAGAAAAAGGTTTAAGATTATTTGGATTACAGCCTATTCCGCAAAAAATAGATAATAAAGAAAATTCGGAATTTGAAGAAAATAAAAAAAATGAAAAATATAACGAAATTAATAAGGAAACTTCTAATTTAGCTTCAGGAATTTTGTCAAGTGCTAAAAAAATTGGAGAAGATGTAGTTGGAGTAGTGGATAAAACTTCTGCTGCTTTAGTTGAACAAGTGAATGATGTTTTAGAAAGTCCTAAAATTGAAAATTCTGTTAAAGAGGCTGTGGAAGACACAACGAAAATAAGTAAAAAATTATTAGAAAATGTGAATGAAAAATTAAATAATCCTGTTTTACAAAAAGAGGCTGAAATTGTTTTAGATAACATAGGAAAATATGCAGAAGTTGCAGAAGATGCCATAAATGAGCCATTAAATAAAGGAATTGATAATTTAAATCAAGCTGGTACAAAAGCAATATCTGGTCTTACATCTGGTGCTATTAAAGTAGGAACAGATGCATTAGCTGCTGTACCTGGTTTGGGAGCAATAATTGAATTAGGAAAAATTGCAAATGATGGTTCAAAAGCTTTAGAACAAGTGGCAGAAGCAGGTAAAGAATCTGCAGGAACAATTTTAGAAATAGTAAAAGACACTAATAAAAATATTCATGAAGGTTTAGAAAAATTAGATGAAGAGAAAAATGAAATTGATAATAATTTTAAAGAAATAAATAATAATGGTAAAAAAATTTCTAGTCGAATTAATAAATCATTAAATGAATTTGAAAATCCTTTTCCTTCATCAGGTGGGAATAAAACAAGAAGTAAATTTTTAACTAAAAAACATAAAAAGACTAAAAGAGTAAGATTTTCAATTTAATTTTTTTTTGTGTATGACCATTCTTTAAATCCATTACTTCTATAAATATTAAAAGATGAGCCTAAATGTTGTAAAGCAATTAAATAGGCTATTTTTTGATTTTCATTTAAATTATTTAAATAATGAAAAATTTCTTCTTGAATTTCTTTGGAATAATTAAATATATTTTCAGGAATTTGTAAATTTAAAGAAGAAAAGTCTATTTTATTAGACATTATTTTTTATTTAATTGAAATAAATTAAATTTTTCATTTTATATCAATTTTTATTTAATTATAATATAATTTTTATTTTTATTTAAATTTTTTATTATTTTACTTTACTATTTCTATTTTTTGTTGTATATAATGAGTAAACATAAACTCTGGTCTTATTTTAATTAATTATATTTAATAAATTTATATTTATTAAATTTATGTGGTAATGAATAAAAAAAAAAAAAAAATTTTTATTTAAATTTAACAAAATGATTTCTAACTACAAATTTACTATCTATTTATTAATTTAAAATTATTTTTTATTCATTACCACATAAATTTACACTATTACTTTTTCTTTTTTCAAACTCGATATTATAATTTATTTCATCTATATCGGAAATACTTGAATTATTACTTAATAAACTAGGCATACTAGAGTGGGTAATAATAGAGAAATTACATGAATTTTTTTTGTCTAGATAAATTTTTTGCTTTCTTTGAAGAAGAGCATTATCAAAAATTTCTTCTTTAAATTTATTATTGCCTTCTAATATTTTCATTTTTTCTGTTAACATTTCAAGTTTTTCTTTTAATGATTCAATAGTTTCTTCTTGTAATTCTATTTTATTTTGTAAAAATCTGCAATTTTCTACAATTTGAGAATTATTCATCCATGTTTCTAAAATTGGATTTTTGGCTTTAAGTAAAATCCAATATTCATTTTTACATTTTGGATAATATTTATAACTATTTTCATTATTAAGTGTTAATAAAATACTTTCTGTATAATTATTAGTATAATAATAAGTAAAATGAATAAATGCAGATTTAAATAAATTATTGAAATTTTCATTAAAACCAGGTTTCTTATCTAAACATGTAAAATCCACACGTGAAACATTACCAATAAACTTACTAAACTCTTCTTTAATTATATCTTCTGTAATATATAGAGACATACGTGGAATATAAATACTTATTAAAGAATTCATAATTATTAATTATTAATTTATAAGGATAATATTATTTAATATTATAATTATATATATTTTAAAAGTATATCAATTTTTTTTTATAATTATTTACAATTTTTTATTCTTTCGGAGAATTAAGTATTCTATACATTTATAAAGAAGAAATACTTTATCTATTTTCCAAAATAATGTATTATCATTAAATATCCAGTTTTTTTGTGTTATAGTTCTAGATTTATTAATATTATATATTTGTATTGCATTTTTTATATAATTAATAATGCAATCTTTAGTATTATATTTAATAGACCAATCTATATGATTTAATTCTTCATCTTTACTTGAATAATTTTCATTATAAACATCTATAAATAAACTATTTTTTTCCCATAAATTCAATAAATTTAGACCATTTAAATGAGTATATATATATACATCATTATCTAAACAATAATAAAAATCTTCAATTGATTGTATAATATCTGGAAATTGACCTAATATTCCCCTATTAATCATATTTAAAAATTCTTTTTTAGATAAAACTCGTATACTATTTAAATTACAATATAATTCATAAGACTTTAATTTTTTTTCAATATAATCTAACTTAAAATTACAAAATAATTTTGCATTATTAGTCATGTATTTATAAATAATCCTAATTAATTCATCTGGTAATCCTTTAATTTTTTTTAATAATTTATTTTCTTTTGTAATTTCTTGTTGTTGTTGCATTAAACGACTATTACTTAAATTTCGTTTTTTACGTATAGATTCATTTTTTTCCTTTATTTTATCTTTTTTTCTTGTCATTATAAATTATTAATTAAAAATCTTTTAGTTTAATTTAATAAAGAGATATAAAAAATATTTCAATTTTTTTATATAATATTCATTTTATATAAAAAAAATTAAAAATAATCTCTCAATAAAAAAAGATATATGTTCTCAAGGAAGAACTTCACTTTAATTTTAATTAATTAATTTAAATTACAATATAAAATTTTTTATTTTTATTTTTTAAAATAAAATACATAATTATTCTTTTTATTTTTTATTTATACTATCTCCTAATGCAGAAGACTTCATTAATTCATTATAATAAGCATTATGTAATTGGTAAATTTGAGTCCTTAACAATTGATTTTCTTGTTCAATTGAATTTACATATCGTTTATCAAAATAAGCTAAATATTTATCATCATCTTCCATTAAATCTTGGCATTCTTTCATTGCAATTTCAACATTAAAATCTTCTGATTTATTAAAATCATTTATTAAATTAGATGGAATCAATGTCTCATTATTTTGAATAGTTTTGGCTAATTTAATAGGTTTATTTGGACAATCATTTTTAGTTGAAATAGCATTTAATCCTCCTAAATCTATGCATGTTTTTCGACTTCCTGTCTGAATTTTTTTTCCTTTATTTTCTAATACAATCCAATACCACGGGTCTTCATAAACAAGGCGTGCTTCTTTATTTGGATTTAAAACACGTTCTTGTAAATTTTGAGTTATTTGATTATTATACCAATATTCAAAATGAATATATGCTGAATTATATTCTTTATTATCTTTTCCAATTTTAGAAATTAAATCTATATTATTAATTTTTCCTATTTTTAAATTTTCAAATATATCTTCTATATCTTTCTTATTATAATTGGAAAAGATATGAGGAATATATAAACTAATATTGGGAATAGAAGAATTCATATTGAAAGTTTATTCTTAAAATTTATATTATATTATTATTTCTTAAATTGATAAAAGTATTTCAATTTTTTTTTATATTTTAAAATATATATTCATTTTATTAAAAAATTATATTTACTAAAAATTTATAATTTTATATATATCATAAATAAAATTATAAATTTTTAGTTAAATTATATTAATGATAAATACGGGTAATTTAAGGTTAAAATTTAAAATTGGAATAAAAAATTGAAATACTTTTTAATTGTATTTATATATTATATTTAATATACCTATACAATTTAGTATTCTTTTAAAAAATTATCTATAAATTTTTATAAACTTTCAAAATGGCACTTACTCTTAATACTGAATGCCCAATTTGTATGGATGATATTCAATTATCCTTAAATAGTGTTACAACAGAATGTGGTCATTGTTTTCATACAAGTTGTTTAATGCGAAATGTAGCCCATAATGGTTTTGGATGTCCTTATTGTCGTACTATAATGGCAGAAATTCCAAAAGAAGAATATGATGAAGAAAATTGGAATGACGAGGAGATTGAATATGAGGAATATTTACTTCGCGGATTCAGATTATTCTTCAATAATATAAATGGAATGAATCATGATGAGGATGATATTATGGATGAAAATGAGGATGAAGAAGAAATGGAAATAGTAGAAGAAAGAGAAACCATTATTAAACCATCCCCTGCATTTATTGTAAAAAAACTTTGTGAAAAAGGAATAACAATGGAACATTTGGTTAAAATAATTTTAAATAATGACCATGAAGAATATATTAATAACGAAGATGAATTTAAATTAATTGATAATGAAATCTTTGGAAAAATAAGAGCTATTATTAATAATTATGATGTTAACCAAGAACAAATTATTGTTCCAGGGGAAGCAAAATTAGAACCAAATATTGATATCCAAATTGATAATTTAGCTCAACCTAAAATAAGCAATAATTTGAATAATCATCGTAGGCAATTCATTTAAAAAAATATTTAATTTGTAATTTTTAAAAAAATGTAAAGTGAGTTTATTATTCTTTAAAATAAACAATATCTTTTTTTTTATAAGTTATTTAGTACAACGTGTATTTTACATGTCGAGATAAATTATAGGCAGGATAATATTTTGGTAAAAAAAAAATAATTGGACAAAGGTTCTCTCTTTTAGTTAATTTAAAATTTATTATTTATTTTTATAAATAATATTAATAAACTGATTTCTTTCTTCTATAGATAATTTTCCCCAAAATAAAGAAATTTGGTTATAAATAGTATTTTTTTTGGAAATATATTTATTATATAATTTTACCATTTTACAATAAGCTGCCAAATTCTGATTTTTAGAATATAAAATAATATCACTAATTAACCAGTATTTATCTGCATAATTTTCATATTGTAATAAATTTTTGTATTTATTAAAATAAAATGAAATTATTATTTTTTTAGTATTATTAAAATTAGAAATATCTTCCAACAAGAATTTATTTAAACTTAATTTATTATTATACCTATTTTCCATATTTTATAAATATAATTCTTTATAATCTTTACTTTTTATTTTTAAATATAATCATTCATTTTTATTTAAAATTATATTTAAAATTATATTTAAAATTATATTCAATACAAAATAAAATTGAAATACTTTAATTACTTATTATAGCATTAAATAATATTAAATTAATTATAAAATGTTGAACCTGATTATTCATATTATTAATTTCTTTTGTGAAAAAGAATATATTTCAGCAATTACTATTATTATTCAAAATTTAATTGTATTTGTATTAACTACACGACTTATTTATTTCTTATTAATTAAAATTTGGATATTTCTTTCTCCATACTTATCTTTAATTGAATTTACTCTTATTTTAATATGTATAAATTTATTTTCATTATTTGTTTTAATTGCAAATAATATATTACAAAAATTAGAAAATTCATTTCAAATTAAAAATAATACTTTAAAAGAAAATACTAAAAAGATAAGAGAATTAGAAGAAAAATTAAAAAAATATACCTAAATAATAAAAAATGTTTCTAATATTTGAATTATTATTATTAAAAATAAAAAAAATTGATAAAAATTTTATTTTTTTTTCTTGCATTTATTAAAAAAGATTTAAAGATATTTAAAGTTATTTATTCAAATATGAATTTATTTATTAATAATATTCGTTTAAATGAAAAGTTAATTGATTTAATGGATAATCTTTCTTCTCTCATGTTAAAACAAGGAGAACCTTTTAAAGCACGAGCATATCAAAAAGCCCAAGAAACTATAATTTCATTTTCAGATGATATATTAAATTCAAATCAATTAAAAGGTAAACCTGCAATAGGTTCTACTATTATGGAGAAAATAAATGAATTTATTAGTACAGGTACTTTAAAAATATTAGAAAGTGAAAAATTAAATCCTGTAAATATTTTGGCTGATGTATATGGTATTGGACCTAAAAAGGCTAAAGAATTAGTTGAAAATGGAATAAATTCTATTGCAGATTTACGTCAAAATCAAGATTTATTAAATAATGTACAAATAATAGGTTTAAAATACTATGAAGATGTTTTAAAAAGAATACCACGTTTGGAAATAAATCAATATGAAATAATTTTTAAAAATTACTTTAAAAAAATGGATGATAATAATTCCCGTTTTGAAATTGTTGGTTCATATCGTCGTGGAGCTGAAAATTCAGGAGATATTGATATAATTATAACTTCAGAATCACCTATTATTTTTATAAATTTTATTGATAAATTAATTAAAGATAATTTAATATTAGAAGTACTTTCTCGTGGTCCAACTAAATGTTTAGTTATGGCTAAAATTCCATCTTCTGATACTGTTAGACGTGTAGATTTTTTATATTCATGTTTAGAAGAATATCCATTTGCAATATTATATTTTACAGGAAGTAAAATATTTAATACAGTAATGAGACATATTGCTTTAGAAAAAAAATTTACAATGAATGAACATGGTTTATATCATTATGAAAATAAAAATAAAGGAGAAAAAGTAAAACAATTATTTTATTCTGAAAAAGATATATTTGATTTTTTAGAAATTGAATATAAAGAACCGAATGAAAGAATAGATGGAAGAGCAATAATAAAATTATTATAACAAGTAAAAAACGTAAATGAAAAAAAAAATGAAAACAAAAATGAAAATATTATTTTAAAAATAAAAAAAAATACAAAAACCTTAAAAAAAAAAAATATAAAATTTGAATTAGAAAAGGAAAAATTAAACAATTTAATAAATAAGAAAAAAATATTAATTATTGAAAATGATTGTGAAAATGATTGTGTAAATGATATTGATAATAATAATGATAATGTTTGTAATAATGATAAAGAAAGTAATATTAATAATGAAGATGAATTAGATAAAGATATAAATATTGAAGGTAATTACGTAAACAAAGAAAATATAAAAAAAATTATTAAAAATTTTAAAAAAAAAGGAATAACTATACTTGAAACTTTAAATGAAAAACAATTATCTAATATTTTAAATGAAGCAAATAAGAATTATTATAATAACACACTCGATAATCTATTATTATTAGATAATGAATATGATATAATAAAAGAATTTATTTCATATAAATATCCTAATAATAATATTATTCAAAAAATAGGAGCAACGGTTGGAAGTCGAAAAGTAAAACTTCCTTATTTTATGGGTTCAATGGATAAAATAAAACCAGATACAGAAGCATTAAATTTATGGAAAAAAAAATATAACGGACCTTATGTTTTATCATGTAAGTTAGATGGAGTAAGTGGACTTTATTCAACTGAAAATGATGTTCCAAAATTATACACCAGAGGTGATGGAAAAATTGGTCAAGATATAAGTAATTTTATTCCGTATTTAAATTTACCCAAAAAAAAAGATTTAGTAATACGAGGTGAATTTATTATTTCCAAATCAATATTTGAAAATAAATACAAGACTATATTTGCTAATCCAAGAAATATGGTTGCTGGTATTATAAATAATAAAACTCCTAATGAAATATATTTAAAAGATATACATTTTATAGCATATGAACTTATTAAACCAGAATTAACACCAGTAAAACAATTGGAATTTCTATCTTCCTTGAATATAAATGTAGTTTATAATCAATTTTATTCAGATATAAATAATGAAATTTTATCTGAATTATTAAAAAATTTGAGATATAATCATTTATATGAAATTGATGGATTAATTGTAACAAATAATAATATTTATAAACGAGAAATAGGTAATCCTGAACATTCCTTTGCTTTTAAAATGATTTTGTCAGACCAAGTTGCCGAAGCAAAAGTTGTTGATGTTATTTGGTCTCCAAGTAAGGATGGTTATTTAAAACCACGAGTTCAAATTGAACCTATTCAATTAGGTGGAGTTAAGATTGAATTTGCTACAGGATTTAATGCAGCGTTTATATATTCAAATAAAATTGGAATTGGTGCAATAGTAGAAATAATTCGTAGTGGAGATGTTATTCCTCATATTCAAAATGTAGTTGTTAAAGCGTCTGAAGCAAAAATGCCTGATGAGACTTATATATGGAATGATTCTAAAATTGATGTAATTTTAATAAATAAGGAATTAGATGAAACAGTTAAAGAAAAAAATATAACTGGATTTTTTAAAGGAATAGGTGTTGAAGGATTAAGTAGTGGAAATATTTCGCGAATTATTAAAGCTGGGTTTGATAGTATACCTAAAATATTACAAATGAAAATTTTAGATTTTTTAAAAGTAGAAGGATTTAAAGAAAAAACAGCAACAAAATTATATAATGGAATTCAAGAATGTTTAATAAATGCTAATATAGTACAAATTATGGCAGCTACTAATATCTTTGGAAGAGGATTTAGTGATAAAAAAATTGAAATAATAATGGAAGCTTTTCCAACATTATTAATATCTAATGAGTCTAATGAACAAAAAATAAATCATTTAAGTTCAATTAAAGGAATGTCTTTTAAAACATCAGAAGCTTTTGTAGAAAAAATAAAGGACTTTTTAAAATTTATAACTGATACTAATTTTAATTTTGAAGGGAAACTAATTTATGAAAAAAATACTAATTTAAATTTTGATGAAAGTCATCCATTATTTGGAAAAACAATTGTAATGACTGGTTTCAGAGATGGTATTATTCAAGATGAAATTAAAAAAATAGGTGCAAAGTTAGGAAATACTGTTTCAAAAAACACTTTTATTTTATTAGTAAAGGATTTAATGGAAGATTCTATTAAAGCGGAAGAAGCCAGAAAATTAAAAATTCCAATTATTACCCCTGAACAGTTTAAAAAGAAATATTTATCCTAAAATTTATTGACTTATTAATTAATTTTCTCCAAAGTAGTGAATGTATGGAGTTATAATAGTTATTTTTATTAGGAAATAATTACTTCAACTGGTTATATTGGAGTATAAATGAAAAAAAAATAATTTTTTTTATTTTTTTTCATTTATTAAAATTCGAAATCATATTCAATTAGAGCTTTCATATCGGTTTTCATTTTGGCATACATTTGAGATATTATTTTGGATAAAATAGATTCTTGTTTAAATTCAATGCTCATTATCTTAATGGAAGTTTTATTACATCTAGTAGCAAAATTATCATCTATTTTGATTTCATTGGTTTTAGATTTTTTCCAATCATAAAAACATTTAATAATTTTCATGTGAATTTTATTTAAAAATTTAATTAATATTTCTCTTGAAAGTTCTTTCCAAATACAATCTTTATCATAAATATAAAATACATTCGTCTTTTGAACAAAGGCAAACATTGGATTTTCATTTTCATTAAAATGATAAATATTATTAGAAAATATATCATTTAAAACATCATAAAAGGTATTATCAAAAAGACTCAAGATATTTTTTTCACTAACTGAAATTTTATCTATAATTAGGTCAAATGATATATTTGGTTTTAAATTAGAATTTAACCATTCCAAAACATTTATTTTTTTCTTTTTTTTAATAACCCATTTATTAATTTCTTCTATTTTTCCTTCTAATCTATTAAATTTATCACCTAATTCTAATAACATTTCAAACATTATCCTGGGAGATGGTAATTGTTCTTGTTCTTCTTCTAGGAAAGAATTAATTAATTTTTTTTTTTTTGATTTTTGTAAAAGTTCACAAAGAATTATATGTTTATCTAAATTTATTCTTTTTTTATAGGACTTACCACAATTTACACAACATTGTGCAGGTTGTTTAATCTTATTTGGTATATTATAGGAAATTTTATTCATCTAATTATATTTTTTATATAAAATATTATTATTTAATTCAATTTTAAAATAAAAATAAATTAAATATATATATGACATCTTGTGGTTATACCTCAATAGTATATAATAATCCAAATAAAATTGTTGGTTTATCTCCATTTATATATAGAAAACGTGGATGTAATACTCGTTTAACTGGTAATACACCAGCTGACCAATATCAAAAACAGAAAATAATTCAAAATACAGTACATATTTATGCTTCTTTATATACTGCAAATGTAGGACCATTAACTGCATATGTTCAACCTCTAAAAAAAAATTATGGAGTATGCTGGAATCAAATGAGTGATAGACCTGTTCCTAGTGTTCAAAAAGCAACCATTCCAACTGGTTTCAATAATAGTTTAAATAGAAAACATACTTCAGTGACTTCAAGTAAACCTGGTTGTCAAACACCAGGTGGCATAGGATGTGATATAAAACATAATTCTTATGATAGATATTTAAATCGTTTAAAAGGTAAAGGACCAATGAGACGTGGAGTGGTACCTCCTTCTTATGGTAAACCAATTAAATTTAATCCAGCATTTCCAGTCTATGGAGGCAAAACAATTAAAACAAATATTGTTTCAGGTTGTGATTGCCCTATTGATTCTAGTTCAGGATTATCCCTTAATCAAGAAAAACTTAACCAAGAGGAATTAATTTTTGATAATCCATTATGGCAACCATATCCTTCCGGAAATTGTAATTTTGAAGTTAATAATTATGTATATGCAATACAATTAGGTAATAATTTTTATACCAGGGCTTTAATTATTGCCATTAATAATGGAATATTTTATTTAAAATTTGATAATGGTATTATACAAACTGTTTCAAACTCAAATGAACTATTAATTTATTTTCCATGTAATTGTAATATACCAATTTCAAAGTCATTAGTTTCTACAGGTGTATTTTATAATAATAATATTTATAAAAATAGTTTATCAGATTGTTATATTCCAGATAATATATTAAATAATATTTCTTTATAAATTTAGAAGTATTTTTAAAAAAAAATAAAAAAAAAATAAATTTAATATTTGTATTATTTATAATATGCCTCAAAGATTAAATTTGCAAATTATAAGTGGGAATCAAATTCCTGCTCATGTTCTTCAATCAATGAATGGAGCTCGTTTAGGAAATAAACCAGTACAAAGACCTCCATCTTCATTAAATGCACCAATTATATCTCGTATTCATAATATGCAACCAGGTTGTGGAGGATGTGGAAGATAAAGTTACTAGTTACTAATGAATATATTTATTTAAATTTATATAATAACTTATATTCTTTTATAATATTAAATTATTATTGTATATTATAATGTTTGCACCTCTTGCATTTCAATATATTACTCCTTATCCTTCGAATCTTTTAAATAAAGCTACAAATTTTAAAACAATGTTTGATACAACTCTTTTACCATATAATAAAATGTATAATGGAACAAAATTATGTTATAATGTAGCTAAAAGTAATAATTATATATATAAACCACATACAGATGTTGGTAATGTTGGAAGAACATCCGCTGGTTATTTATTTCAAAGATATAGAATTTAATCCATTCCTATTTTTTTTACTAAATTTATAAACCATGGTTGATTAACTAATATTTTTCTCCAAACATTTGTTATAAATAAAAATATTCCAAATAAAAATAAAATTACTTTTAAACGAGTATTAATTATAATTGCATTCTGTTTTCTAGGATAAAATAAATATATTATTAAAATAGACATTAATATAGTAAAAAGAGTTGCCATATTTTCTTTCCATTCATCAATTTTTTTTGCAAAATTTGTATTATCCTCCTTTTTTACTTTTAAATATAAATGAATAAATGAAAGAGAAATAAATATTATTTTTACTATAAAAATGAAATAAATAAATCTTATTAAATAATCCATTTTAAATATAAATTATTAAAATATTTAAATTTATAAAGATAATTAAATATATTTAAATAAAATAGAATGAGTCAGCCAAATATTTTTTCAAATCCTAGTGTTAATCAAGGTGTTTTAATAAAGGATGCTTATCAATTTCAAACATTTTGTCCTTATTTAAATAACGGATTACAAAATAATTTCTCTCCACAATGTATTTTTTGTTCTTCAATAGAAACAATTTCTTTAGTAAATGATGGATGTTTTAGACAATGTACCCGTTGTAAAAAACAATTTAAGGCATTATTTAGTAAAAAATAACGGAAAAATCATATTGAAAACTTTTCTTCTATTTTAATTTATTATAATCTAAAAATAAATTTGTAATTTTAAAATTCATATATATAAAAATTAAAAAGAATATTTTTTATATATATATGTCAATTCAATTAGATGTAAATGCAATTAAAAATTTTATATCTATTGCTGACCAAAATGAAGATGGATTCCTATCTCCTCAGGAATTATGTATTAATATAAATAAAAATATTTATAATCCTATAATTGCGAGTATGCCTCAATTAGTTCAACAAAATCCGAATAATTTACCACTTAAACCAGAAAATATAGCTATTTATGATTTAGATAATAATGGACTTTTTGACGAACGAGAAGTAACTGTCATTCTTGAAGCATATTTAGATTATTTATCAGGTCAACTTAATATTCCAAATATTAATTCTAAAAAGTGGATTGAACAAGAATTTAATAAAGCATTTAATGTATTTGAAAATGAACAAGGAGAAACAATGGATGTTGATTTTGGGGAAGAATTTAGAGATGTTTTATTAGAAGATATTCCTACCAATAATGTTCAAGTAAATGAAACTTTTCCTGATGAAAATTTTGAAGAATATTTAGAAGAAAATGATATTGTTCAACAAATAAAGCAATTAGAAGAACAAGATTTATTATCAAATAATATTAATAATAATAATAATAATAATAATTTATTATCAGGTGAAAAAAAAGATATAAATTTTAATAATAAAGGAATTGATGTTGTTGGAGGGGATGGTGATATCCCACAAACAATTATTAGAGATTTTTTAAAAGAAAATGAAAATAATTCTGTTGTAATTAATGTAATAGATGAGAGAAATAATGGACAAAAGGTATCAACAATTTATTTATATGATAAAGACCAATTTATTTATCAATTAACTACAGCAAAAGTTTTTCCTTGTTTAAAAGCTGATAATGTTTTAAGTTCAGTTATTAGAGACGAGCCATTATATAATTTTGCAAGAATAATTAATCGTAGAATAAATGTTCATAAAGAACAATTAGATGAAATATTAAACAATCCAGGAAATATATTTATAAATTTAATTAAACTTCCAGAAATCTTTCCTGCAATTGCAAGTTTTGATGTTGTAACTGGAAATACAAATAGTTGGGTTAGCTCATTACATTGTAATGCTGGAGCAGAACCAGAACAATTATGGAATGCTTCTATGGCTTCTCATGATAATTTAGAAGGAGGTCAAAAATATTATAAAAAAAATATAACAATGAAAAAACATTTACGTAAAATAAAGACAAAATCAAAAAAAAATATAAAAAATAAAGTAAATAAAGTAAATAAAGTAAATAAAGTAAATAAAGTAAATAAAGTAAATAAAGTAAATAAAGTAAATAAAGTTAAAAACAATATTACTTATAGAAAAAAAAGTAAAGGGAAAAGTAAAGGGAAAAGTAAAAGGAATATAAAGGGAAAAATAAAAAGAATATAAGGAGAAATGTAAAGGGAAAAGTAAAGGGAATATAAAGGAATATGTATAGGTTAAAATGTTAAATATTTTTTTTTAAAAAAATAATATATTTACTTTTAATATAATGAGTCATTTTGATAAACTTTCTCTCTTGGACCCTTCAAAAATCAAAGAGGATAATATATTTGATAATGAATCTAATATTTTTGATAATTTACCAATTGACTTTTTGACAAAAAACTTATCTGAACTACTTTTATCCAATTTATCAATACCTTCTTATAATTTAACTTCAGAACAAATTATTTGGATTAATGAATTTATTAAAGCTTCTCCTGCTTCATTTGAAAAAATAACTTCCGATATTAAATCTATTACCTCAACTAATATAATTGAGGCAAAAAATATTCCCCAAATTGTAAAATTATGTGCAGATGTTTATTATTCTGGAGCAATCAATTATAATTTAGTTAATGCTTCCAATATAATTTCTTTTATCAAATATACTATAGATGTTATTTTAACAACAAAACTATATATTCTTCCAGATGTAGAAAAAGAAGTTATTAAAGAATTAGTAGATATATCACTTACATTATTAAGTATGAATATAAATAAAATGGAAGATAAATTAAATGAAATTAAAACTAGTAAAGGTTTAATTGGATGTTTAAAAATATTTAAATTTAAATAAGGAAAAAATTATTATTTTATAAAATAATATTAAATATTATATATTTAAAACTATTTAAAAACAAATTTAGTTGTATATATGTGTGATAATTAAATGGTTTCGAACAGCAAATTTATTTAAATTAAAATTAATTAATTTTTGGAAACTAGTATTAGATAGGCTATCTGGCGTAATGGATAGCGCACCTGGCTACGGACCAGGAGGTTCCAGGTTCAAGTCCTGGGATGGTCGTTTATTTATTTTATTTAATGCTCCTATAGTGAAACGGTTATCACATAGGTCTTATAAGCCTGCATCCTGGGTTCAACTCCCAGTAGGAGCATTTTTTTTTTGCTTTGTTAGCACAGTGGTAGAGCATCCGGCTGTTAACCGGGAGGTCGTAGGTTCGAAACCTATACAAAGCGACTATAATAATAATATTTTTAATTATTAAGGTTCCGAACAGCAATTAATTAATTGAATTTTCAAATTATATGGAACTAGGATTATCAGCACAAATGACCGAGTAGTCCGACTTAAGACCCACTATCTTATGGATGTGAGGGTTCGAATCCATCTTTGTGTAAAAATAGGTAAGGATTAAATTTAAATTATATTATATTTATTTTTTATTTTATTATATATTTAGGTAAGGATTTTGTAAATAAAATAGGAGAATGTATTTTAAATCCATTACAGCAATTTTTTATTTTAGAGTTTAATTTCTATTTAACTTATCTTATAAAAGATAAGTTCTCTATTTTATCATTTCAGATTTAAATTAGAGTAATTTAGTTTCCTTACAGCAATTTATTAATTTGTAATATTTTAATGAATATATATTCATTTGGAAATTGTAACTGGTCTTATAGTGTAATGGTTAGCACCAAGGACTTTGAATCCTTTAATCTGGGTTCAAATCCCAGTAAGACCTTATCTACCTTTTTTAAAGGTTGTAAAAAAATTGATTTAGAGTAATGTTTATTTAAAATGCTATTATTTTTATTTTATAAAAATAAATTTATTTTCATATTTATCATTTAATAAATTCAAATCCGATAAACATTTAATATTATCAATACATAATGATAATTTTATATCTTCTAAATAATGGTAAGTTAAATTATTTGTATTATAATAACAATATTTATCATCTTTTACACATAAAATATTTTTATTACTCATAATTTTAGTGTTTATATAATCATTGATAAATTCACATTCTTCCAAATCAATCCAATATGTATTATTTTGTTTTATAAATATATTTAAAAAGCACCAGCTATTATCTACATTGTATATTTGTATCGACATTATTTTATTAACTATTTAAAGTTTTTTAAATCAATTTTTTTTTAAATAATATTAGGTATATAAAATAAGCGTTGCTCTAAATAATATTAATATAATATTAATATAATAAAAATAAAATTATATTAATTTAAATGGAAAGTTTTTATCAAGTAAATATATATAATTCAAATGAATTACATTTTGGTAAAGAAAGTAATTATGAATATTTAAATGGAAGTTATTTTGAACAATTAGAATCAATGAAAGAAGATATTATTGAAAAAGCAATAATTAAAAACATTTATTACTTACCCGATGATATTTATATTAATTCAGATGGAAATGCAGGAAGATGTTGGAGAGCTATAATAATAGATAATGGAATAAAAAATTATTATTTTAGAAATTTTTCACATCTTATCCATTTATATGAAAAAAAAGGATATCAATTTGTTAATTCTAATTAAAAATATAAATAATTTATAAATAATTTATTTATATTTGTATTTATAAATTTATTCCCCTTTAAAATAGGCGTTTTAAATGAGAAAAGGTGTAATATATTCATTGTTAGATTTAATTTTATACTGTATCAGGTTTTTCAAAAACTTTAATACATTCCCATATTTTTGCAGATTCATCTAATGTAAATACTCCACGTTTATGTGCTAGGGTTATAAAACTAACAATTAAATTTAGGGCAATATTTTCATCTGTTACTGCAACATCTACTAATCTTACTTGATTACTTGGAGGAAAATTATTTGGTTGTTGATTTAGATTTGAATTATTTTCCATTTTATAAATACTTTTATTTAATATTTAAGTTTTAATTAATAAAAGGATATAATTTATAAAATTATTTAAAGATTTTTTATTTAATAGTGTATAAATTAAAAATGTCTTCAAATGCATCTTTTCAATCCGAAATTAATCCTGAAATGATTCAAAATAAAGGATTTATCCTATTAGATAATTTATTTAAAGAAAATGGTTGGCATTTATGTGAAAATAAAATGAATAAAATTTGTTATACCAAATTCGGATATGAAACAGATATTTTTGATATTCAAATTTTAGAAAAAGAAATTCAAGTTAGTATTCCTATGCGAAATAGTCCTTACCAATATGTTACTAATTTTACCGATTATTTCCAAGCATGTGAATATTTAGAAGCAAGGTTTAAAGATTTTAATTTTGAAAATTCCATTTAAGTTAATAATAAAATTATTTGATATTAAATAATTATACTATTTTTAATCTATATAAAAATAGTATAATAAATAATTTATATTAAAATGTTTTCATTAGAACAGTTAGAAAAAATGAATAATAATAATAAATTTTCTTCTAGACCATGGATTAAAAATTTAGATAATATAAATAAATTTAATAATAATAAATTATATAAATTATATGCAACAAATAACGCCTTTATAAGTAGTGGGAGAGAATATATTGCTATTCCAATAGATATAATTTTGTCTGAAAAAGATTATTTAAAATATAATATTTTAAAATAAATAATAATATAAAAATTATATAAATGAAGATAAAAAATTCCAAAAAAAATAGATTTAATAAATTTAAAATTGGTTCTGGACCAGAATATTCATCAATTCCTGATATTGAAAATCAATTAGATAATGTAAGATATGAAAATTTACCTGATATTGAAAATCAATTAGTTAGCTACAAAAAGGATGATATAGAAAATAAAGAAAGTAATAATAAAGAAGAAAAATTAAATGATTTTTCTCCTGATATTGATAAACCCAAAAATGTAGTTGAATATGTTCCTTTACAAAAAGAAACCATTATTGTACCACTAGAAGAAGATATTGAAATTAATATTCCAAGTGATGATATGATAGATTTAGGTAATAGTGGATATGGAATTTATGATAAACAATTTTATGGAGGAATTACTAAAAAAATAAGAAGAAATAATAAAACAAAAAAAAAAAAATCTAAAAATAAATCTAAAACTAAATCTAAATCTAAAAATAAATCTAAAACTAAATCTAAATCTAAAACTAAATCTAAAAATAAAAAAACTAAATCTAAAAAGAATTAGTCTAAAAGATATAATAAAATAAAATAAAAATTGATTTAACAAAACTGTATTAAAAATAATAATATTATTATTAAAAGACTATTATGATGATAAATAATTTATTTAAAGAAAATAGTATAAGTTTTAATAAAGGTACTATCAATATTCCTTTTGAATCCATTAATCCTGACAAAATTAAAGATTTTAAGTTTGGTATACTTAATTTAAAAGCTGAACAAGCATTTTTAAATGAAAATATTGTCTATGAATTTATATTTTCAATTGATTCATCTGGGTCTATGAATGATAAGTGTAGTGATGGTAAAAGTAAAATGGAACATATTATTCATACAATAACGAATATGATAAATTATTTTAAGGAAAATCTTTTATTAAAAATATATATTACTATTAATTCCTTTGATAGTATAATAAAAAACATTGTAGAACGAACCTTTATTCAAAAAGAAAATGTTTCTTCAATATTAAATAAAATTAATGCTATCAAACCAAAAGATAGTACTAATATTGAATTAGCCTTAAAAAAAGTTAAAAATTCCATTAAACAATTAAAATATATCAATCCAAATCATAATTTTAATCATATTTTAATGACTGATGGTGAAATTACGTTAGGGAATGCTAATCATAACTATCTTTCATCATTAGTTGATAGAAGTATTTCAAATATATTTGTTGGTTTTGGATTAGAGCATGACTCGGTATTATTAAATTATTTAAGTGAGGGAGATAAATCTTCTTATTATTTTATTGACAATATGGAAAATTCTGGATGGATTTATGGAGAAATTATTCATGGAATTATTTATAAATTATTATATGATGTAAAAATTTCTATAGAAAATGGATTAATTTATGATTATAAAAATAATAGTTGGGTTAATAATCTTTTACCCGGAGAAATAGTTGGGGAATCAGAAAAAATTTTTCATATTATAACATCTTCATCATCATATGTAGATTGTAACATTGATTTATATGCCAAAAAAACAAATGATAATTGTTATATTTATGAAAAAACCTTATTATATAAAGTGGATAGAGATTTAACAAAATATATTTATAGACAAAAGACATTAGAATTATTATTTATAGTTAAAGATTTTTTAAAACGTAGAAGTGAAATTAATGTAACAAATGAAGAATATTTATTTGGATTTATTAATGAATCAGAAAATTTAAATTCGATTTTTAAAGAAGAGGAAAAAATGTTAAGAGAAAAATTATCAGACTTTTTAAATGAATTAAAAATATATATGAATAATAATAATTTAAATGAAGATAAGTTTATGAAAAATTTGTGTGATGATATATATATTACAGGTAGGACATTTTCAACTAGATATGGAGGAATGTATATTTCTGCAAGACAGACAAATCAAGGAACGCAAAGAGGAAACTCTGTTGGATTATCATTTGATAATGAAAGTAATTTAAATATTCCTACATTAAATATTCCTTATTTTAAAAAAAAAAATAATATAAATAATAATGATAATTTTAATATTGATACAAATGTTAAAAGTAACGATTGTTTTGCTTTATTATACCATGATGTAGCAAATTATTCAGATTCTCCCTATTTAACTCCAGGTTCTACTAGATTGATGAGAGAAATGAGTGTAAAAGATAATATTTTTGAACATTCATTAGAAGAAGAAGAAACACAAGTTTTATAAAAAAAATAAAAATTTGTTAATAAAAATTTGTTAATAATAATTATTAAATTTTTTGTTTTATTTTTATTATTTTTTGTTTTATTTTTGTTTTATTTTTATTATTTTTTGTTTTATTTTTGTTTTATTTTTATTATTTTTTGT
>Ga0114966_10001186_pt1 | contig 24359 bp, 24 predicted proteins | sample M_130207_XF_Meta_FD_87029 | JGI IMG/M metagenome (GOLD analysis project Ga0114966, IMG submission 87029) | Freshwater microbial communities from Lake Montjoie, Canada to study carbon cycling - M_130207_XF_MetaG | ecosystem: Environmental > Aquatic > Freshwater > Lake | place: Lake Montjoie... | reverse complement strand
TGCGTACATACAGTCCAAAAGCTGGTGATGCAGTCCGTAAGTGGCACATCATCGATGCACAAGATGTGGTCTTGGGCCGTCTTGCAACACATGCTGCCGTTCTTCTTCGCGGAAAGCACAAGCCAACATTTGCTCCACACATGGATATGGGTGACTTCGTCATTGTTATCAATGCAGAAAAAGTTGCACTGTCAGGTAACAAAGCAAAGCAGAAGTGGGCACACCAACACTCAGGTTTCCCAGGTGGTTTAACTTCAACTGTGTACGGTGAACTTCTAGAGAAGCACCCAACACGTGCAGTTGAAAAAGCAATCAAGGGAATGATTCCTAAGAATCGTTTGGGTCGCGACATTGCATCAAAGCTAAAGGTGTACGCAGGACCAAACCACCCTCATGCAGCACAGGCACCAACACCATATGTATTCGATCAAGTTTCACAAATCGTGAAGTAAGGGATGACAATGTCAGAGAACACAACAGCTTTCGATCTCGATGAGAACGAAGTTCCTACTTCATACTCTTCTTCAACACCTGCACCAGCAACTAACCGCCCAGCAATCAAGGCACCGGGTCGCGGAACAGGTCGTCGTAAAGAAGCAGTTGCACGCGTTCGTTTAGTTCCAGGAAGCGGCAAGTGGGTAGTTAATGGAAAGACTCTTGAAAACTACTTCCCAAATAAAGTTCACCAACAACTAGTGTCAGAACCATTCCGCACTGTTGGTGCAGAAAATTCTTACGATGTCTTCGCACGTATCAATGGTGGCGGAGTTTCTGGTCAAGCTGGTGCACTACGTCTAGGCGTTGCACGTTCACTTAACCAGATCGATGAAGAAGCTAACCGTCCAGCACTTAAGAAAGCTGGATTCCTTTCACGTGATGCACGTGTAATTGAGCGCAAGAAGTACGGTCTTAAGAAGGCACGTAAGCGTTCTCAATACAGCAAGCGTTAATATTCACTATCGAGCAAAGGGGTTCCAATGGCGCTCTTTGGCACTGATGGGATTCGTGGATTAGCCAATCGTGATTTAACTGCTGAATTAGCTCTTGATGTTTCAGTTGCTGCCGCGCATATATTGGTAGAAAGCTCATCAAATAAAGATCACCGACCTACAGCAATTGTGGGTCAAGATTCACGTGCCTCCGGAGAATTTTTGGAAGCTGCCGTAGTTGCAGGATTAACAAGTGCTGGAATCAATGTCTATCGAGTTGGCGTATTACCTACACCTGCAATTGCACACCTTGTTGCAGAATCAAAGTGCGACCTTGGCGTGATGATTAGCGCATCTCATAATCCAATGCCAGATAATGGAATTAAGTTATTTGCCCGCGGTGGCGGCAAATTAGATGATGCTATTGAAGCTCGTATCGAAGCACGCATGGGTGAAGATTGGGAAAGACCAACAGGTAAGAATGTCGGACGCTCAATTATTGATGACACCGCGACAGAGCGATACTTAAAGCACTTGCTCGCATCAGTTGAAACTCCACTTAAAGGTTTAAAGATTGTTGTTGATTGCGCAAATGGCGCAGCTTCCTATGTTGCACCAGAAGCATATCGACGTGCTGGGGCCGAAGTAGTTGCCATTTTCAATCAGCCAGATGGTTGGAATATTAATGATGATTGCGGATCTACCCATCTGCACCAATTGCGCGCTGCAGTGTTAAAAGAAGGTGCAGATGTTGGAATCGCGCATGATGGCGATGCCGATCGATGTTTAGCAATCGATGCTGCTGGAAATGAAATCGATGGCGACCATATTCTGACTTTGCTTGCACGCGGCTTTAAAGCCCGTGGGAAATTAACTAACAACACCGTAGTTGGCACAGTCATGAGCAATCTTGGTTTTATGCACGCCATGAAAGATGCTGGCATTGAAGTTGTAACCACGCCGGTCGGTGATCGTTACGTTCTTGAGAATATGATTGCTAACGGGTATTCATTAGGCGGAGAACAATCCGGCCATGTAATTATGCGCGAACTTGCAAATACTGGCGATGGAATCTTGACTGCGCTTCAACTTCTACAAGAAGTGGTCCGAACTGGAAAAACACTTCAGGAGCTAGCGGCCACAATGGTGCGCTTTCCACAAGTTTTAATTAATGTTAAAGATGTTGCAAAGGAAAAACTCAACGATTCTTTGGTTATTTCAGCGGCAGTAAAATCTGCCGAAGATCGATTAGGCGATAGTGGCCGAGTCTTACTTCGAGCATCTGGTACCGAGCCTCTCATCAGAGTCATGGTTGAAGCCGCCAGTGATAGCCTTGCGCAAGAAGTTGCTAGAGAACTTGCAGATATTGTTAAAGCTGAACTGGGGTAATTAATTATGTGCGGAATTGTGGGATACACAGGTCCACAATCTGCAGCAACGCCATTGATTGAGGGTCTGCGCCGCCTTGAATACCGCGGTTATGACTCAGCCGGAATCGCACTGGGAACACCAGGCAGGTTATTTATTGAGAAAAAAGCGGGCAAGCTTTCAAATTTGGAAAACTCACTCGATGCGACTTTGCCAGTCGTGCATTCTGGAATTGGGCATACCCGTTGGGCAACACATGGTGGGCCAACTGATCACAACGCCCACCCTCACGTAGATAACGAAGGAAAGCTTGCGGTAATTCACAATGGAATTATTGAAAACTATTCAGAGCTTCGTAAAGAACTTGAATCACGTGGGCACAAGTTTTCATCAGAGACAGATACAGAATCAGTTGCGCATCTATTGAGCGATCTTCGCAAAAAACATAATGGAGATCTATCGGCAGCGATGCGTGAAGCGGTTAAAGCTTTGCGTGGATCTTTTACGTTGCTTGCAATTCATGCCGATGCCCCAGATATAGTCGTTGGAGTACGTCGTAATTCACCACTTGTTGTGGGTCTTGGCAAAGGCGAAAACTTTATGGCATCTGATGTTGCTGCTTTCATTGATTACACAAAGCGAGCCGTTGAATTAGGTCAAGATGAAGTTGTAACAATGGATCCAAACTCGGTAACTATTACTGACTTAGATGGCAATGAGGTTGAACCTAAAGAGTATTTAATTTCTTGGGATGCCAGCGCAGCGCAAAAGGGTGGCTTTACCCATTTCATGCTCAAGGAAATCTTTGAACAACCCAAGGCTGTGGCTGACACTTTGATTGGCCGTTTAAGCGATAACAAGCAGATCGTTTTAGATGAGTTACACATGAGCGCGGATGAAATTCGCTCATTAAAAAAGATTACGGTAATTGCTTGTGGAACTGCGTATCACGCGGGCATGGTTGCAAAGTATGCAATTGAAAAATGGGCAAAAATTCCAGTTGATGTAGAAATCGCAAGCGAATTTAGATACCGAGATCCAATAATTGATGCCGGTACATTGATTATCGCGATTTCGCAGTCCGGTGAAACCATGGATACGTTGATGGCTGTGCGCCATGCAAAAGCTGCAGGTGGACGAGTTCTAGCAATTTGCAATACAAACTCCTCAACTATTCCACGCGAAGCCGATGCAGTTATATATACCCATGCCGGACCTGAAATCGCTGTTGCTTCAACTAAAGCTTTATTAACCCAGATGATTGCGGTCTATTTAATCGGCCTGCATCTTGCCCAAGTCAATGGTCAACTTTCTGATTCTGAAGTTGAAGGTTTTTATAACGAACTTCTCGAACTTCCAGGAAAAATTGAACAAATTTTAGAAACCGTTGAGCCGCTACGTGCGCTCACTAGAAGTTTTGCGCAAAACAATATTGTTTTATTCCTAGGCAGAAATATTGGATATCCAGTCGCACTTGAAGGTGCGCTTAAGCTCAAAGAGCTTGCTTATATTCATGCCGAAGGTTTCGCAGGTGGTGAACTAAAACATGGTCCAATCGCATTAATTGATCAAGGAACTCCGGTAATCGCAATTTTGCCGGCCGGTCACGAGCATGCTTTAGATGAAAAAATGCTGAGCAATATTCAAGAAGTAAAAGCCCGCGGTGCTCGAGTTATTGTCATCGCCGAAGAAGGTGCGCATGTAGAAGGCGCTGAACACATCATCCGCATCCCAGTGGTTCCAGCGCTTTTTCAACCTGTATTAGCTACCGTGCCTTTGCAGGTTTTTGCTTATGAAATGGCGGTTGCTCGTGGAAATGACGTTGATCAACCAAGAAACTTGGCTAAATCAGTAACGGTTGAATAATGAACGAATTAATTCAAAATCGCCGTAAGCAAATGGACCGTGCACTTCGTTGGGCGGTTGTTTTATTTGCTGGTTTTCTACTCGTAACTCAGCAAGTCCTTAGTTATGGACCTCTAGTTGAATATGACAAAAAAATAAATAGTGACCCAAAGCCACAGTTTGATGGCTTTGCAGGTTTTCTCCTTCGCCGTTTAGATGACCTTGGTCTTCGCTGGTTGACTGCCACCGTCCTTCTACTTGCCGCAGTATTTATTGCATATAAATTTAAAACTTGGCGCCCGCTCAATCTTGTTTTTCTTTCTTTGATTTTACTCAACCTTGTTGTGGGAACTTTCAAATTATTTTTAGGAAGAACTAAACCGCGCGATGGTTTTGATTTATTGCATGTGGGCGGAATGTCGTACCCCAGTGGGCACGCATCAAATGCCGTTTTATCTTGGGGAATTTTGGCCTATTTGATTTATAGATATGCAAAAGTAGATAGATATCAAGGACGTCTTGCGAGTGCAGGTGTGGCCTTAATCAGTTTGACGGTTTGCTTCGTGTCACTTATTCGGCATACGCATTGGTTCAGCGATCTCTTAGGTGGCGTTTTTATTGGTAGTGCTTTGCTGGTCGCAGTAATTGCAGTTGACCGCTACGTTCCATCAAAGAGCCAACTGCACTAGACTCAAAGCCATGATTGATGGAATCGGCATTGATGTCGTTGATATCGAGCGATTCAAAGCATCACTAGAACGCACCCCAGGTTTGCTAAACAAGATTTTTACTGAAAATGAACGCACGAAACCAATTAGCTCACTCGCTGCCAGATTTGCTGCCAAAGAAGCGCTAGCTAAGGCGCTCAGTGCAGGAACCGCCTTGGCTTGGCATGATGCCGAAGTTATCAACCATGAAAACGGAAAACCAGCTTTTCTATTCCGTGGTGACATTGCCGATTTAGTAGACGGTGCAGAAGTTCATTTGTCTTTATCCCACGATGCAGGAATCGCATCGGCAATGGTGATTGTCGAGCGTAAGTAATGCAACATCGCGCAGAAGCTCGTATTGATTTAAACGCTATAGCAAGCAATATTTCATTTTTGAAAACCAAGTCGGGCGTTGATTTATTAGCAGTTGTTAAGGCAGATGCTTATGGACATGGTCTAGTCGAAACCGGGCTAGCGGCCGAAAAAAGCGGGGCCGATTGGCTGGGAGTTGCACTTCTTGAAGAAGCAATCACTTTGCGCACACATGGAGTCCGAATTCCAATTCTTGCTTGGCTGGTTCCACCAGGATCAGATTTTAATTTAGCCGTCCAACATGACATTGATATCGCGGTGGCTTCGCTTAAAGCGTTGGATGAGGTTTCAAAAATAGCTAACAAGCCACGGATTCATATCGAAGTAGATACAGGAATGACGCGAGGCGGTTTCTTAGATCAATGGCAAGAGTTGCTAAAAGCAGATTTTTCTCAAGTAGAAGTCATTGGATTATTTTCACATTTCGCCCGAGCCGATGAGCCAGGGCAAAAACAAAACTTAGATCAACTTGAGCGTTTCAAGAAAGCTATTAATGATTTGGCAGACGTTGGGATAAATCCGCCAATCAAACATCTTTCAAACTCTGCAGCAACTTTGGTTGACCTAGCATCAACATTTGACTTAGTGCGCACAGGAATTTCTATGTATGGATTAACGCCAGATATTAAGACTATGGGCGACAGTAAATCGCTTTCACTAAAACCTGTTATGCAGTTACGTGCAAAATTACATCTAGTTAAGGATGTTCCAGCTGGATCTGCAGTCGGGTATGGCGCAACAGTCATCACTTCTTCGCCAACTAAGTTAGGCGTAGTGGCTATGGGTTATGCCGACGGAATTCCCCGAATTGCCCAGGGTGCTGGAGTTTTTATTGAGGGCAAACGTGCACCCGTTGTTGGACGAGTTTCTATGGACCAATTTGTTGTTGATTTGGGGGCGCAATCAACTGCACAATCTGGTGATTGGGTCGTTGTTTTCGGTGATGGCTCTCGTGGGGAATACACCGCAGATGACTGGGGCAGTGCATCGTTATCAATTAATTATGAAATCGTGACAAGAATCGGCCCGCGAGTGCCTAGAATCTATGCACCTCATGTCTACTAATAACGCAGCGCTGCGAGTCGAAGGTGTCAATATCTCCTTCGGCGGGCTTCGTGCTCTCAATGATGTTTATCTTGAGATTGGCAAAAATGAAGTTGTTGGATTAATCGGTCCAAATGGTGCGGGTAAGACAACTTTATTTAACGCACTGTGCGGTTTAGTAAAACCCGATTCTGGAAAATTCTTTTTAGATGGTCAAGAACAGGATTTCCCACATACGGCGCAATTAGTTGATTTAGGTATTGCTCGCACTTTGCAAGGTGTAGGTCTGTTTGGTGATTTAACTGTTCTTGAAAATGTCATGGTTGGCGCACAGCACTTAGCAAATTCAGGTTTGATTTCTGCTGCGCTGGGCAGAAGCGGCAAAGATGAAAAAGAGATTCGCAGAAAATCGCGCGCAGCCCTTGAAAAAGTCTATGCAGGTGGATTAGCCAATCGTCGGGCAGATACCTTGTCTTATCCGGACACAAAACGCGTAGCCATTGCACGCGCGCTTGTTAGTGAGCCAAAGATTTTGATGTTAGACGAACCTGCAGGCGGATTAGGAGCACAAGATATTGAATGGATGAATCTTCTCATTCGAAACTTAAGTGCAACGATGTCAGTTTTACTTGTCGAACACCACATGGATGTCGTGATGTCGGTATGTAGCAAACTCTATGTTTTAAATTTTGGTGAAGTAATTGCCAGCGGAAGCGCCGAGACAGTTCGACGAGATCCTGCAGTCATGGCCGCATATCTTGGAACTGGTGCTTAAATGACACTTACGGTTTCGAATTTAACGGTCCACCACGGTGCTATTTGTGCAGTTAACCAAGTTTCCCTGACTGTGCCAGCTGGCAAGCTAGCGGCAATTATTGGTTCTAATGGTGCGGGAAAAACAACGCTACTTCGCACACTTTCAGGCCTTAAGCATCCAACCCAGGGCGAAATTTCTTGGAACGGCGAAAACATAGTTGGGACTAAACCTGAAATGTTAGTTCGCCGTGGAATTTCTCATGTGGGTGAAGGTAAATCTGTAGTGCCAGAACTTACGGTTAAGGAAAATCTTGAGCTCGGAGCAATTTGGCGCCGTAATAATCAGGAATCAAAAGAATCTATTGAAAACGTTGTTTCAATTTTTCCACGTTTAGGCGAACGCATAAATCAGCGATCAGATACGTTATCTGGTGGAGAACGTCAGATGCTGGCAATTGGGCGCGCAATAATGTCTAAGCCACAACTGCTCCTGCTTGATGAACCTTCACTTGGTTTAGCACCACTAGTTGTCGAGCAGATTTTTCAAACAATTCGCGACCTCACTAATTCCATGAATTTAACGGTTTTACTCGTAGAGCAAAACGCTATGGGTGCATTAAAGATTGCTGACCTTGGCATTGTCTTGAATTTAGGTTCTGTGGCTGTTGCAGGCAGTGCATCAGCATTGATTGATGATCCTGCAGTGCGTTCTGCATACTTGGGGTACTAATTATGGATTTCCTAAACACTCTACTCATCGGAATCACCGCAGGATCTATTTATTCTTTGATGGCAATCTCAATGGTGCTTGTGTGGCGTAGCACCCGTGTAGTTAATTTTGCTCAAGCCGGAATGGCCTTGCTATCTACCTATTTTGGTTTTGAAGCGGTTACAAAGCTAGGTTCTTTCTGGATAGCGCTGCCCGTTGCAATGGTTGGTGGTGCTTTGGTGGCCGCACTAGTTGAAATGATTTTGATTAGGTTGCTTGTAAAACACAGTTCTTCGGGTCCGATTGCAGGAGTTGCTCCCATCATTGCAACTCTTGGTTTGCTTGGAGTAATTCGTGCATCGACATCGATGATTTGGGGTGGCCAGGATGTTCGAATCGTTGGCCCAGTTTCAAATGATGGCTACACAATAAATGGAACAACTTTGGTCTTTTCGCCCCTTAAATTACTAATTTTGCTAACAGTGTTGGTGCTTATGCTGATCTTGTCGCTTGTCTTCCAAAAGACAAATATCGGTTTAGCTCTGCGCGCATCTGCTTATTCGCCAGAAATAGCACGCCTTTCCGGAATCAAAGTTGATTGGGTCCGCACCTTAGGTTGGGCACTAGCTGGCGCAGCGGGCGCAGTTGCAGGAATGTTTCAAACTGTTAATGGAAATGGAACTTTGTCGCCAGATTCAATTGAGTTTTCATTACTCTTAGTTTCAGGTTTTATCGCTGCAGTAATCGGTGGACTAGATAGTTTGATCGGCGCGGTAATTGGCGGTTTAGTTCTTGGCTTAATGATTTCATTTGTTTTAATGTATATCAGTAGTGGTTTATTTTTCATCGCACCATTTGTGATTTTACTTCTTGTATTGTTTATAAGGCCTCAAGGAATTTTCGGTGCAAAGGCGGCACGACGTGCATAAAAAACAATCACGCGACTTACTCCTCTTTATTCTGGGCGGCGTTGTTCTATATTTCTTAAGTGGAATGGTTGATGAATTACGCGTTTACCAAGGTGCATCAATTGCGGTCTATGTAATCGCAATATCGTCAATTATTTTGCTCACTGGATATTCTGGACAAGTATCACTTGGCCACGGAGCATTGATGGCAGTTGGCGCATATGCCGCTGCGGTTGCACGGATTGAATTACAAGCACCAATCATTTTATGTTTTGCAATTGCAGTTCTCGCCGCAGCAATCGGTGGAGCACTTCTGGGAGCAGCAGCTGCGCGTTTATCAGGACCATATTTAGCTGGCACAACTTTGGCACTTGCAATTGGTCTTCCATCGCTTGCAAATCAATTCTCAGTTTTAGGTGGCGAACAAGGTTTACTTTTTGATGTCGGATTTCCACCGCTTTCATTAGGTGAAGAGTTCACTCAATATAAATGGTTTTTCTGGATCGCGGCTTTAGCTGCATTGATTTCTATGTGGGCAGTAAAAAATATCTTGAGTTCTAGATATGGACGTACGTGGCGCGCGATTCGTGGCAATGAGGTCGCCGCACAGCTTTCAGGAATCAATATCGCCCGCTCCAAGATCTTGGCCTTCACCATAAGCGCTGGAATCGCTGGATTGGCCGGAGCCATGCTTTCTATGACCATCGGAACGGTCTCCCCGAGCGCATTTCCCCTGGCGCTCTCATTTTCTTTGCTGACAGGCGCGGTCTTATCTGGCATAACCACCCTCGGAGGGGCAATGATTGGGGCAGTGGTCTTGGTCGCTATTCCAGAGGTCGCCGATGCGGTTGCAAATCGAATTGGCAGTTCTGAACGAGTGACTACAAACTTGCCGGGCTTTTTGGTGAGCGCGCTACTGATTTTAACTGTGCTATTTGTTCCAAATGGCCCAGTTGAACAGCATCGTGCTCGTAAAGCTAAGAAAAAGAATTACCTCTCGTAATAACCCTCGATGGAAGGAAACACATGAAAGCAATGAATCGCCGGAAACTGATAACAGTTTCAGCGGTAATTGCCGCACTGAGCTTGGCTGTAACAGCAGTCCCAGCACAAGCGGCTGAAGTGGGAGTCTCGTCTAGAGAAATCAAACTCGGAATGACGCTCCCAATGACAGGCACAGCATCACTTGGTTACAACAAGATTCCAGGTGCAGCAAAGGCGTACTTCGAATATCTCAATGCAAATGGTGGAATCAATGGCCGCAAGGTCACACTCGTTGTTAAAGATGATCGTTATGTACCAACTGAAGCAGTAGCAAAGACAAATGAACTTATTCTAAAAGATAAGGTCATGGCGCTTCTTGCTCCGCTTGGAACAGCAAATGTAAAGGCTGTTGCAGCATCAGTTAACCCAGCTCGCCGCGGAGTCCCTGTGCTATTCGTTAACACTGGATTCAGCGGATTTGCTGATGCAAAGAAATATCCAACTACTTACACAGTTTTGCCTTCATACATCATGGAAGCAAAGATTATGGGTCAGTACATTAAGGATAACTTTGAAGGTAAAAAAGTTGGTCTTCTATACCAGGATGACGACTTCGGTTCAGATGCGCTCGCAGGATTTAAGACTGCTGGAGTTAACTTCGCAGTCAAGGTTCCATATGCATCAGGTTCACAAGGTGCTGCAGCTGCAGCGGGTTGGATTACAAAGTTCAAGGCTGCTGAAGCCGACGTTGTAATTCTCTTTGGTGTATCTAGTGCTACATCTGCAATGCTTGGCGTTGCCGCCCAGTTGAAGTACGCACCACAGTGGATGCTTGGTTCAGTTGGTGGAGATGCAACAACAATCAAACTTACTGGAGTTCCAGCCGGCGTTCTTTATAACGCAATTGGTTTCTCACCAGTTCCTGCAACTACAGATATGAAGGATGAATACGTAAAACTATTCTCAGATATCTATGCAAAAGCAGTACCAGGATCAACTTTTGATCTCAACGTATTGCTTGGAATGAATTCAGCATTTATGGCCGCACAAGCTCTCAAGGCTGCCGGTCAAAATCCAACACGCAAGTCATTGATGGCAGCAATTGATAGCAAGGGCTCAAAGTTTGCGAACTCAGCACTTGTTCCTCTTGGTTATTCAAAGACAAGCCACGTTGGATTAACTGGCTACTGGGTTGGAAAGTACTCACCAACTGGTGACCTTTCTCCAATTGGTGGCTCATATGTCACTTACACAACTGATTCAGGTGCTGGCGCTGTTGTTAAGTCAACATATGTTCGTCCAGCAATGCCTGCGAAGGGACTACCTAACTAATGAAAAAAGTAAGAATTCTTTCGCTTCTTTCAGTAACTGCACTTGTTACAACAGTTCTTGTATCTGTACCAGTTGCAGCAAACGCTGCACCTGCATGCGATGGCAAGAGCCCAATCCAAACGTGTGTTGGTGCAACATCTGATGGCGCACCATTTGCAATGCAGGTTCCAGCGAATTTCAACGGAACTGTTGCAATGTACTCACATGGATATCGCTATAACGTAGATATTCCATCTGCAATTCCACTCATTGGTGGTTACAAGATCACCAATACTCCAGAACCAGTTCCAGGCGGAAACGCTGAAGTTGCTAAGTATTTCTTTAGCCAAGGAATTGCGATCATGGGTTCAGGCTTTGCACGCCAAGGTTGGAATCTAGATTCTGCACTCAAGACAAACGTTGAACTCATCGACACATTTAAGAAGCAGTTCCCAACAACTAAAAAAGTTATTGCTTGGGGATCATCTCTAGGTGGCGCAATTACTCAAGGCCTGGCTGAAACACATCCAGAACTAGTAAGTGCTGCCGCACCATTGTGTATGGCAACACTTGAAGTAGATGCCGAACTCACAATGGCTGGAGATTTCCTATGGGGCCTCAAGGTCCTATTTGATCCAACTATTAAGGGTGGAAACTACTCAGCTGGTGCTGCCGGAGTTGCAGAGTCATATGCAGACCTTGGCAAAGTATTTACAGTCATGGGCAAACTGCAGGCAGCAATGGGTACTGGCAAGTGGCCAGATACTTCTTCTGCAACAGGTAAAGCTCTCGAAGCTGCAGGCGTTCCTTCACGAAGTGCGCTATTGCTTGTTGGCTTAATGGCAGGAATTCCAACTCAGTCAGCACACTTCGATTCAATTTCAGGTCCAGAAGGTGCATTGAAGTTGTCATTCCCATTGGCGATTAGCCCAGCACTTGCAGTTCTTGAAAATGGAACAAACGCTGCAGCACTTGCAGTGCTTGCGACACAAGATGTTGAAAATCAAGTAGGCGGTGCTTACTTTGATAACTCAAAGACTGATTACGCAGCACGCGTTGAGTCTGAGCGAGTAATTTTCAACGCTGCACTTTCAGGTAACACCGTAATTGATGCACTACTTGGTGCACTATCGCCAGCAAATCCAGGAGCACCACGTGCAACTGGAAATGCAGCAGCAATTACAAAGCTTGCAGCGCTTCATCACAACACTGGAAAGGTTAATGTTCCAACGATTTTGATGGTTGGCGTTGCAGATCCAATTACTCCAGCAGGTGGATCACAACGTGTTGTTGATCTATATGTTGAGCAATATGCAGCTGAAAAAGCAGCAGCACTGAAGGCTTACCAAAAGTCAAAGAGCTATGTTTCTCCAGCTAAGAAACTACTGATGTTGTGGAATACAACTCCTGCAAATTACACAAAGTTTGATGCAGCGGGTTCACCTATTACAGCAGTACCTGCCGCTCAAGGCACAAATCACTGTAACTTCACAACTAAGCAACTTATGTTGGTCGCGAAATACCTAGTGGAAGCCTCGAGCACTGGAAAGGTTCCAGCAGGCGGACGAGTTGCATCAGATGCACGTAAAGCTGGCAACCTCTCTGTCGATAAGGGAATCTACATTCCACTTCCAAAGTGGTACGGAAGTAACTAATACATCGAGGGTATAAAAACGGGGGTCTCAGGCAAACTGAGGCCCCCGTTTTCCTTTACCCTTACTTCCCTAATGATTACCGTTGCCAGCGCAGAAGAGATGCACAATCTTGGTAATTCTCTATCTGCACATTTAAGAGCTGGCGATTTAATCCTTATTAATGGCCCACTTGGTGCAGGTAAGACCGTGCTGGCTCAGGGGATTGGCAGTGGCTTGGGTTTCACCGATGTCACATCACCAACATTTGTTATTTCTAGAGTTCATAAAGCACAACTACCCATGATTCATGTCGATGCTTATCGCCTGATAGATACTGATAATCCCAATCTTTACTTAGATGATTTAGATCTAGACATTGAAAACTCGGTCACAGTTGTTGAATGGGGCGGTGCGGAATCTGCACGTTTAAACGAAGATCGTTTAGAAATTACTATTGATAGAACAGATGAGATTCGCCAAGTTGAGATTAAAGCTATTGGCACTCGATGGAATGGTTTTGCGCTATGAGCATAGTTTTAGCAATTGATACTTCAACTTCGCGCACATGTGTTGCAGTTATAGAAGATGGTTCAATTTTGTGGAGTGGGCACAGAGATGGTGCTACCGAACATGGACCGGCATTGCCAGCACTAGTTCAAGAAGGCATTAAGGGATTTACAATTGATGAAGTTGTAGTTGGCATGGGTCCAGGTCCATTTACTGGCCTTCGTGTAGGAATTGCCTTCGCGCAAAGTTTTGCTTTAGCCCGTGAAATTTCATGGCGTGGAGTGTGTTCACTCGATGCAATCGCTGCTCAAGTAAATGAAAAAGATTTTATAGTTACTGCTGATGCGCGCCGAAAAGAAGTCTATTGGGCGCGCTTTAAGGATGGTCTACGTGTTGGAGAACCTGCAGTGAATTTCCCTGCAGATGTATTAGGTACAAATATCCATGCAGATTTGTTTCCAGATTTACTTGCATTAGTAAGACTCCCCGGAAATATCACTGAACCAATGTATTTGCGCAGACCTGACGCAGTAGCAACGGCGGATCGCACATGATTACTTATCGTGATGCTAGTTCTCTGGACGTTCCTGTTCTAGTTTCTTTGGATAAAGAACTATTTCCATATTCTCCTTGGTCTTCCGGGCAATATCTGGAAGAGATTTCAGCCCCTACTCGCCGTTTTGTTGTGGCTCTTGATCAAGCTCGCAGCATTATTGGCTATGCAGGAGTTTTTGCTCCTGGGGGAGCAGAAGCCGATATTTTGACGGTAGGAGTCATCCCTGAGCATCGTGGCCAAGGAATTGGGCGCCAGTTGATGGCATTGATTACTGAATGGGCAATAAGCCAGGGTTCAATTGCAATGATGTTAGAAGTTAAAACCGACAACATCACCGCAATCTCTTTGTATGAATCACTTGGTTATGCAAAGTTGAATATTCGGAAAAACTATTTTGGTGATGGATTAGATGCATTGGTCATGCGCAAGGAAATCCCATGAATCAACCTTTAGTACTAGGAATCGAAACTTCATGCGATGAAACCGCAGTTGGAATTGTTCGTGGGAGAACTTTATTAGCTAATGTCATTGCATCAAGTGTTGAAGAGCATGCGCGATTTGGTGGGGTAGTTCCTGAAATTGCAAGTCGTGCGCATTTGGAAGCAATGGCCCCAACAATCAAAAAGGCTTTAGTCGATGCCAATGTTTCATTAAAAGATATCGATGCGGTAGCAGTTACTGCAGGTCCAGGATTAGTTGGCGCACTTTTAGTTGGCGTAGGCTCTGCTGCAGGCTTGGCAATTGGTTTAGATAAACCGATTTATGCAGTTAATCATTTAGCTGCGCATGTTAGCGTTGACTATCTCACGCATGATCAACCCCTTGAACCAACAATTGCTTTACTAGTTAGTGGTGGACACTCTTCCCTTCTTCAAGTTAATGACATAACTTCTTCAATTACTAAATTAGGTCAAACTATTGATGATGCTGCCGGTGAAGCCTTTGATAAAATTGCGCGCGTTATGAAGTTGGGTTTTCCTGGCGGACCTGCAATCGATGCCATGGCACAACAAGGAAACGAAAAAGCGATTGAGTTCCCGCGTGGCCTTACTACTTCAAATGATTGGCAGACTCGTCCATTTGATTTTTCATTCTCAGGTTTAAAAACGGCCGTTGCTAGATATTTAGAAAGCACGCCGGATTACATCAAGCAAGATGTTGCGGCATCATTTCAAGAATCAATCGTTGATGTTTTGATGCTCAAGGCGTTAGCTGCCTGTAAAGAAAGTGGGATCGACTCCTTAGTAATTGCCGGCGGCGTTGCGGCAAATTCAAGGCTTCGAGCCGTGGCTATGGCCCGCTGTGAAAAGGCGGGAATTCGCCTTCGAATCCCTAGCCCGGCGCTTTGTACTGATAACGGAGCCATGGTCGCCTCCTTAGGCGCGCTTATGGCCGCTGCCCACGCTAAGCCAAGCCCAGTGGCCTTTGACGCTGATTCCAGCCTGCCTGTGACCACCGTGAGCCTGTCCTAACTCGATTTGCCGTTGGGAATAGCCACCTCTAACCTTGCGTTAGCACTCACGGGTCCACACTGCTAACCGGCCCCGCACGAGGAATTCAACTAAGGAAAACTAGAAGGAGCTAAGCCCATGGCCATTAAGCCACTAGAAGATCGCATCGTAATCAAGACAAGTGAAGCTGAAACAACAACAGCATCTGGTCTTGTTATCCCAGATACAGCAAAAGAAAAGCCACAAGAGGGCGTTGTAATTGCAGTAGGCCCAGGTCGCTTTGATGATGGTGTTCGCGTTCCTATGGATGTCAAAGTTGGCGACGTAGTTCTTTACAGCAAGTACGGCGGAACTGAAATCAAGCATGGCGGAGATGACCTATTGGTTCTTTCTGCTCGCGACATTCTCGCTGTAATCGAGAAGTAAATGGGAAAATCCCTTCAATTCGACGAACAAGCACGTCGAGCAATGGAACGCGGCGTCAACATTCTTGCTGACACCGTCAAAGTAACTCTTGGGCCTAAGGGTCGCAACGTAGTAATCGCAAAGTCTTACGGTGCACCAATTATCACCAACGACGGCGTAACAATTGCTAAAGAAATCGAACTTTCAGATCCTGCTGAAAACATGGGTGCACAGTTAGTTAAGGAAGTAGCAACAAAGACTAATGATGTTGCTGGTGACGGAACTACAACAGCAACTGTTCTTGCACAGGCAATGGTTAAAGAAGGTCTACGTAACCTTGCAGCTGGTGCACAGCCAATGGATATCAAGCAAGGAATCGAAGCGGCAGTTGCTGCAGTTTCAGAAAAACTTCGCGAACAAGCAACTCCTGTAAATGGAAAAGCTCAGATCGCAGATGTTGCAACTATCTCGGCGCAAGATCGTGCAATCGGTGATTTAATCGCCGAAGCAATGGATCGCGTTGGTAAAGATGGCGTCATCACTGTTGAAGAAGCATCTACAACTGGCCTAGATCTAGAATTTACAGAAGGAATGCAGTTCGACAAGGGCTACATTTCTCCTTATTTCGTTACTGATCAAGACCGCATGGAATCAATCCTTGAAGATGCTTATGTACTTATTTCAGCTGGAAAGGTTTCTGCGCTCGCAGATTTATTGCCAATCCTTGAAAAAGTATCTGCAACTTCAAAGCCACTTTTAATCATCGCTGATGACATCGAAGGTGAAGCTCTTTCTACTTTAGTTGTTAACCGCATGCGTGGAGTATTCACATCTGTTGCGGTAAAGGCTCCAGGCTTTGGTGATCGCCGTAAGGCAATGCTTCAAGACATCGCAACACTTACTGGCGGACAGGTAATCTCTGCAGAAGTTGGAATGAAACTTGAAGCTGCAACACTTGAAGATCTCGGTCGCGCACGTCGCATCGTAGTTTCAAAGGATGCAACAACAATCGTTGAAGGCGCAGGAGACAAAGCTGCAGTTGCAGCCCGCGTTAGCGAACTTCGTAATGAGATTGAAAACTCTGACTCTTCTTGGGATAAAGAGAAGTTGCAAGAGCGTGTAGCCAAGCTAGCTGGTGGCGTTTGTGTCATCAAGGTTGGCGCACACACTGAAGTAGAACTTAATGAAAAGAAGCACCGCCTTGAGGATGCAATCTCTGCAACTCGTGCGGCAGTTGAAGAAGGAATCGTTGTTGGTGGAGGCGCAGCACTTGTGCATGCAGCCGATGCTCTCGAAGGTGATCTTGGATTCACTGGCGATAAGGCTGTTGGAGTTCGTTTAGTTCGCAAAGCTTGCGATGAACCACTTCGCTGGATTGCTGAAAACGCCGGACTAGAAGGCTACGTAGTAGTTGCAAAAGTTCGTGCGATGAAAGCCAACGAAGGTTTCAATGCTGCAACTGATGTCTATGGCGATCTTGCAAAAGATGGTGTCATCGATCCAGTTAAGGTAACTCGTTCTGCACTTGCAAACGCTGCATCTATCGCTGCAATGTTTATTACAACTGAAGCAGTTGTTTTTGAAAAGCCAGCAGAACAAGCTGCAGCTGATGCTGCCGGTGGACATGGACATTCACATGGTCCAGGCGGACACAGCCACTAATAAGAAGTAAAGAAAAAGCCCCGCAGTTTTAACTGCGGGGCTTTTTGCTTCTCTTAGGAGGAGAATGAAGAAAAACTATGATGCATGTGAAATATCAGGATTAATATCTTTTCCAATAATGGCAAGGCGATCATCTTCTGAAAGACCTCCCCAAATTCCATATGGCTCTTGAACTGCAAGGGCATGTGCTCGGCATGCAGCAATTACTGGACATGTTGCACAGATTGCCTTAGCCGTATTTTCACGGTTACGACGTCGTGGTCCACGCTCTCCATCTGGATGAAAAAACATTTCAGTTGGGAGGTCGCGACAAAGGCCCTGGTATTGCCATTCCCATTCATCGGCAACTGGGCGGGGTAAGCGGGATATTTCAGCCATGACCACACTATACAATCGCTTCGTAAGTTGTTCAAGTGGCAACGCGTCAAATGTTGTTCATCGGCGTGTTTCAGGTGGTGGGATTGCTCACTTCACGCCACGATATGCCCATGGCCATCACCGAGGAGCTCTTAACCGTCGCCGCCGTCGCGCGTCGACTAGGCGTGGCCCCGGCAACTTTGCGAACCTGGGATCGCCGATATGGCCTTGGACCTTCTAGCCACGAATCGGGCGAGCACCGTAGGTATTGCCCAGCCGATCTTGCCCGCCTTACTTTGATGCGCAGATTGATCACTTCTGGTGTTTCGCCCAGTGATGCGGCCGAGCAAGCCAAAAAGCACAAAGGAAAAATCACTGTCGAAAATATTGTTGATGATTTTGTTGTTCGAGAAGATTTGGTGAAAGCTTTACATAAAGCTGCAAAAACTTTAGACAAGAACTTTATCGAGGCGGCATTAAGAAAAGATCTAGCAGAAAATGGTGTTGTTAAATCATGGTCTGAAACCATTGTCCCACTTTTGTTTTTAGTTGGGAATGAATGGGAAGCAAGTGGACAAGGTGTTGAAATCGAGCACTTGCTCACCGAAATTCTTAAGCGGATTTTGCGTGAAAGCGTTGATGATATTTCTAAACCAGTAAATGCCCGCCCAATCCTGCTTGCATCCGTTGGTGAAGAAATGCACTCACTTGCTTTGCATGCCTTAGCTGCGGCACTAGCAGAACGAAAGATTGAAAGTTATTTCTTAGGCCCAAGAACTCCGCTTGAAGCTTTATGCGGAATGATTTCTAGGGCAGCACCTCCGGCAGTTTTTCTGTGGGCTCAACTTCCACAGAACGCCGATCCAAAGTTTTTTACAGATATTCCAACAATTCGCCCGACGCCTAGAATTGTCCTTGGTGGACCGGGTTGGGATGTGGATGAATGTAAAGATGTAGCAATAGTCCATGATTTATCGCACGCCTGCGCTGAAATTGAGCGTGCAGTAGGGCTCTAAAGCCCCGATAGACTTGCGCCTTCCAATGCACTGGTAGAGGAGGGCACATGAGCGATAACGAGAAAGTCGCAATGCTGGGCCTTACTTATGACGATGTTTTATTACTGCCCGATGCATCTGAAGTTGTCCCATCTGAAGTTGATACATCTACACGCGTTACTCGAAATATCACGATTGCCGTGCCATTGGTTTCTTCGGCAATGGATACGGTTACTGAATCTGCAATGGCAATCGCTATGGCCAAAGCTGGTGGCCTAGGGATAATTCACCGCAACCTTCCAATCGATGAACAAGTTACCCATGTGAAGTTAGTAAAAAACGTGGGTCTTGCAGGTGCGGCAGTTGGTGTCGGCGATGATGGTTTTGCTCGTGCACAAGCTTTGATCGAAGCTGGCGTTGATGTTGTAGTTGTTGACACTGCACACGGTCATCACCGCGCGGTTCTAGATGCGATTTCTCGGATTAAAAAGTTTTCTTCAACAACAGAAATTATCGGCGGAAACATTGCAACACGAGCAGGTGCCCAAGCCCTCATTAATGCCGGAGCTGATGCGGTTAAAGTCGGAGTTGGTCCTGGTTCAATCTGTACAACTCGCGTGGTTGCAGGTGTTGGAGTTCCGCAAATTACGGCAATCATGGAAGCTGCGAAAGCATGTAACAAAGCCGGTATTCCATTAATCGCCGATGGTGGATTGCAATATTCAGGTGACATTGTTAAGGCATTAGTTGCCGGAGCAAACGCGGTAATGCTCGGTTCGTTATTGGCAGGATGCGAAGAATCTCCGGGTGAATTAGTTGAAATCAACGGAGTTAAATACAAGGCTTATCGCGGAATGGGTTCGCTCGGTGCGATGCAATCACGCGGTGATAAAAAATCGTATTCAAAAGATCGATATATGCAGGACGATGTTTTATCTGAAGACAAACTTGTCCCAGAAGGCATTGAAGGCAAAGTTGCATTCCGTGGATCGGTTGCCGAAGTTGTACATCAATTAATCGGTGGACTTCGTTCAGGTATGGGATATGCCGGAGCACCAGATATCCAAACGCTTCGCATTGAGGGTCGATTGATTCAAATTACTTCAGCTGGCCTTCAAGAAAGCCACCCTCACGATGTTGCTCACGTGGCCGATGCGCCTAATTATCAGCAGAAAGGCCGCTCATGAACGAGATTGAACTAGCCCCCGGAAAACGAGCCCGTAGCGCTTATTCATTTGATGACATTGCAATTGTGCCAAGCCGACGTACGCGCGATCCTGAAAACGTTTCAACCGCTTGGCAGATTGATGCATATAAGTTTGAACTCCCAATGATGGCAGCGCCAATGGACTCAGTTGTTTCACCTGAGACCGCAATTGAAATTGGGCGTTTAGGTGGTCTCGGTGTTTTAAATCTTGAAGGTTTATGGACGCGTTATGAAGATCCTCGAATTCCACTCGGCGAAATTGCATCTATGCCAGATAAGAATGCAACTAAGCGCATGCAAGAGATTTATACGCAACCAATTAAGCCAGAATTAATTAAGACGCGCATCTCACAGATTCGTGATGCTGGTGTAACGGTTGCCGCATCACTTTCACCAGCTCGCACCGCAGAATTACACAAAGCAGTGATCGATGCAGGTGTTGACATATTTGTTATTCGCGGAACAACGGTAAGTGCCGAGCACGTTGCCGCCGAAACCGAAGCGCTTAATTTAAAGAAATTTATTTACGAATTAGATGTTCCTGTTATTGTTGGTGGAGTAGCAACGGCAACTGCCGCCCTTCACTTAATGCGCGCTGGTGCCGCCGGAGTCCTTGTTGGCTTTGGTGGCGGTGCAACACATACAACTCGTAAAGTCTTAGGTATCGAAGTTCCTATGGCATCTGCAGTTGCCGAAGTTGCATCGGCCCGCCGAGAATATTTAGATGAATCTGGTGGGCGCTATGTTCACGTTATCGCCGATGGCGCAGTAGGTCGCAGCGGAGATATTGCAAAAGCAATTGCATGCGGTGCAGATGCAGTAATGATGGGATCGCCTTTAGCTAAAGCAACACAAGCACCAGGCCTTGGTTGGCACTGGGGATCAGAAGCTCATCACCAGGTTCTGCCTCGCGGTGAACGAGTTGCAGTCGGAACTGTTGGAACTTTAGAAGAAATTCTTAGTGGGCCTTCACACACATCTGACGGGTCAATGAATTTATTTGGTGCTCTACGCCGCGCAATGGCAACTTGTGGCTACTCCGATGTTAAAGAGTTCCAGCGCGTAGAGGTCCTTATTCACCGTGCCTAATGATCGCGGCGTACTTGTAGTCGATTTCGGGGCGCAGTATGCCCAGTTGATTGCACGTCGAGTGCGTGAGGCCAATGTTTACAGCGAAATTGTTCCATCAACTATTACTGCTGCTGAAGTACAAACTAAAAACCCATCCGCAATTATTTTATCTGGTGGCCCCTCAAGTGTTTATGCCGACAATGCACCGGCAATTGATGCAGCAATTCTGACTCTTGGAATTCCTGTATTTGGAATTTGTTATGGATTTCAAGCAATGGTTGCAGCCCTGGGTGGAGTAGTTAGCCAAACAGGAAAATCAGAGTTTGGTCGTACAGATTTAACGGCGCAAACTCAATCCAAATTGTTTTCGGGATTACCTGAAGTTCAAAAAACTTGGATGTCACATGGTGATGCGGTCACCCAAGCACCGCCTGGTTTTAGTGTCTGCGCCCAGACCGCTGACACCCCAATTGCCGCTTTTGAAGATGCAACTGGAACGTTAGCAGGTGTGCAATTTCATCCAGAAGTTCTTCATAGTCAATATGGTCAAGCGATATTACAAAACTGGTTAGTTAATATCGCACAATGTGATCCAACATGGACAACTGCAAATATTGCAGAAACTGAAATTACTAAAGCTAAGCAAGTGATTGGTTCAAAGCGCGTTATTTGTGGACTTTCTGGCGGGGTTGATTCTGCAGTTGCCGCTGCAATTATTCAACGCGCGGTTGGCAAACAATTAACCTGTGTTTTTGTCGATCACGGACTTTTACGTAAAGGTGAGGCCGAACAAGTCGAACGCGATTTTGTTGCTTCAACTGGAGTTCAGCTAGTTGTTATTGATGCCAAGAAGCAGTTCTTGGATGCGCTCAAAGGGGTTACAGAGCCTGAAGAAAAGCGAAAAATTATTGGTCGTGAATTTATACGTTCATTTGAAAGCGCTGCACGCGATATTGCCGCTGGGGGAGATGTCGAATTCTTAGTGCAGGGCACGTTGTATCCAGATGTAGTCGAATCAGGCGGTGGCACCGGCACTGCAAATATTAAGTCGCACCACAACGTTGGTGGACTTCCAGATGATTTGAAGTTCACATTAATTGAACCTCTTCGAACTTTGTTTAAAGATGAAGTCCGCCAGGTTGGAATTGAACTCGGACTTCCTTCAGAAATCGTCTGGCGACAACCTTTTCCTGGTCCAGGGCTTGGAATCCGAATCATTGGTGAAGTAACGCAGGAGCGCCTAGATATTTTGCGAGAAGCCGATGCAATTGCCCGCTTTGAATTAAAGGCTGCCGGCCTTGATCGCGATATTTGGCAATGCCCCGTTGTTTTGCTTGCCGATGTTAGAAGCGTTGGAGTTCAAGGAGATGGCCGAACTTATGGACACCCAATTGTCTTGCGGCCAGTTTCGAGTGAAGATGCAATGACTGCAGATTGGTCACGTGTGCCTTATGAGGTTCTCGAAAAGATTTCAACTCGAATTACTAACGAAGTCCGTGAAGTAAATCGTGTAGTTTTAGATGTAACAAGTAAACCACCGGGAACGATTGAATGGGAATAAGCGTGAAGAAATTAACAATAGCTGTATCAGTTGCTCTTTTAACTCTTTTTATAGTTGCACCAGTTCAAGCTGCAACTAAACCAATTTCGGTTCCGGGCTGCTCGAAACCTACAGCTAAAGCACATACGCCAGCTACGGTGAAAGAGCCGATGACTATTGCTAAATCGCTTCCTAAGACAATGACAATTGAAACTAATTGCGGGCAAATTGTTATTTCAATGCTGACAACAAAAGCGCCTCTAACAATTACAAAAATGTCTGCACTAGCAAAAGCAAAATATTTTGATTTAACGTACTGTCACAGACTCACGACTGAGGGCCTATTTGTTTTACAGTGCGGAGATCCAAGTGCAACTGGTTCTGGAAATCCAACGGGTTGGAAGGGCTATAAGGAAGAAAACCTTCCTGAATATAAAGCTAATAACTATCCAGCGGGCACAGTTGCAATGGCTAATGCCGGGAAAGGCACTAACGGAAGCCAATTTTTCCTAGTCTACAAAGACACCCAATTAGGCTCTGATTACACGATCTGGGGCAAGATAACTAAGGGTCTTGATCTACTTAACAAAGTAGGCGTGGTTGGTGCATACAAAATCAATGGCACTGATAACAAGCCGTATTACACCAACGATGGATTCCCAATTCAGCCAATTGAAATGAGAAAAGTTAGCGTTAAATAATTAATTTGTATTAACTATTTTAAACGCTTCAGCAATTCGACCTTCAGGCAAACCGCCGATACCAGCATTTCGTTGACCCCATTCGCGGACCATGGTTTCAAGCTCTTTGTTGTGTGCTGTTTGTGATGCGTGGGCATGCAGAGCCTTAATCTTTAAATCAAAAGTGTCAGTGATATCTACAAAGTGATCAGGCTGTGAAAATCCGCTCATCCAAACTTCTTTAACACGCCATGGCTCCAGACCTTCTTTTTCCATCAAATCGGTAAAAGCAAAAGGATTTCGCGCATCAGGGTAGACCGCTTGAATTGATGCCTCACCAGCAGCTAAGTGATCAGGATGGCTTGCACCGATGCGATCCCAGTTTCTTTCCGGACTTTGGCACACCATTCGATCAGGTTGCGATTTACGAATCTGTCGTACTAAATCTTTTCGCAGACCAAGTGTTGGCTCTAAGTGGCCATCTACGTAGTTCAAGAAAGTTATGTCAGTAACACCAATTGCTTCTCCGGCCGCGCGTTGTTCACGTTGGCGAATTGCAGGCATTTCTTCTTTAGTAAATCCAGATTCTTCGCCGCCCTGATCACCATTAGTGCAAAAGACATACGAAACATGAATGCCTTTTTTTACCCATTGGGCAATTGTTCCTGATGCGCCGAAATCGGAATCATCTGGGTGGGCACTTATGACCAAGACTCGCTTGATCTCACTATCGGCAATCGGTTCCATGTCGGTAAGCCTAATAGACTCACCACTATGACGAGTACTGATCCGCTGCTAGCCGGACTCAATCCCCAGCAGGCAGAGGCTGTTACTCATTCTGGCGGTCCTTTATTAGTTGTTGCTGGTGCGGGTTCTGGCAAAACTCGAGTTTTGACGCGGCGAATTGCTTATTTAATGTCTCGCCGAAATGTTGCCCCATATCAAATATTGGCAATTACTTTTACAAATAAAGCCGCTGGCGAAATGAAAGAACGTGTTGGCGAATTAGTCGGTCCAATTGCGAAATCAATGTGGGTTTCAACTTTTCACTCAGCTTGTGTTCGAATTTTGCGTCAAGAGGCAGTTCGATTAGGTTACAGCAACTCTTTTTCAATTTACGATTCAGCAGATTCACTACGACTCATCACAATAGTTGCCAAAGAACTCAACTTAGATGCGAAGCGATATCCGGCACGCCAATTCCAATCCATGATTTCAAATGCAAAGAATGAACTTCTTGGACCACAAGATTATGTAAATGCTGCCAGCAATCAATTTGAACAAGTAGTCGCCGATGTTTACTCCGTGTATCAACAGCGATTACAGCGGGCAAATGCTATGGATTTTGATGATTTGAT
>Ga0114966_10001185_pt1 | contig 24360 bp, 24 predicted proteins | sample M_130207_XF_Meta_FD_87029 | JGI IMG/M metagenome (GOLD analysis project Ga0114966, IMG submission 87029) | Freshwater microbial communities from Lake Montjoie, Canada to study carbon cycling - M_130207_XF_MetaG | ecosystem: Environmental > Aquatic > Freshwater > Lake | place: Lake Montjoie... | reverse complement strand
GATATTAGCCGGTGGTGCAGCGAGGAACGAGCGCAACCACCGGACTCTCCACAAAAGCGCACCCGCCCCGGAGGGGCGCTGGAACCTGCACGGGCCGCTCCATCCCACCGCCCCTGCCGGGGCGGGCTTGATCTTATCCAGGATCCGGTGGTTCCCGCTCGCGGACTCGCTCCACCACCGGCTAATTTCCGCAGCGCCTCCGGCGCACTCCTGCTGCCCCATTTCTGTAGTCTATCGAACCGCCTTCTCAGTGGGTCGCCTCGGTCAGCACTTCCCTGACTTCCAGCACCGCATCCTTTACCTTCACCCGCCGCCGCCCTCTGGGGTTTTCCTGTGATCAAGACTTCTGGGTAATGCTTGGGGAGCACTGGCACACTCGAAAACCTCGCGGCGTTCGGGATGCGCAGACAAGAATCCTACCGCTCGTCCCCAAACGCATCGCGCAACACTTGCATGGTGTGGCGGACTTGGATCGGCGAGCCGAGCTTCGCGAGGTGGGCACGGAGCTGGGTGAGGCAGCCGATGTTTCCGGACGCCACGACGGTTGCGCCGGTGGCGATGACGGCGCGGGCTTTTTGCTCGCCGAGCGAGGCGGCGATCTCGGGTTGGTCGAGATTGTAAGTGCCCGCGCTGCCGCAGCAGAGGTGCGCGTTCGTCAGCTCGCAGAGTTCCGCGCCGGGGATGGTGCGGAGCAGCGCGCGCGGTTCGCGGCGGACGCCTTGGGCGTTCGCGAGATGGCAGGCGTCGTGGTAGGCGATCTTCAGCGGGCGCGCGCTGGCGGGGAGTTCGCGCAGGCCGAGGCGGTGGAGGAAAACGCTCACGTCGAGCACGCGGTGGCGGAAGGCTTCGGCGCGGGCCTCGTCAGGTGTGCCGCGGAGGACGAGGTGGTATTCGTGCATCGCCGAGCCGCAGCCCGCGGCGTTCGTGAGGATGGCGTCCACGTCGGCGGGGAAAGCGGCGAGGTTGCGGCGGGCGAAGGCTTGCGCGGCGCGGAGGTCGCCGGTGTGCCAGGCGAGGCCGCCGCAGCAGCCTTGCGCGGCGGGGACCACGACTTCCACGCCGTGGCGCGCGAGCACTTCGATGGTGGCGGTGTTGATGTCGGGATCGAGCACGCGCTGCGCGCAACCGGTGAGCAGCGCCACGCGGGCGCGACGCTCCCCACGCGCAGGCGTGACCGCGGGCCAGGACTCCGCGGGCGGCACCTGTGCAGGCACGAGGTCGAGCATCGGGCGCAGCCGCGCGGGCACCAGCGGGCGGAACATTTTTCCAATCCGCCCGAACGCCGTGGCGATGCGAAAGCGCGCGGGAAACGGGATGGTCTGCGCCGTGATGAAGCGTGAGATTTTCTCGCCGAGCGAGCGCTTCACCCGGCTCTGCGTGAGCGCGCGAAAGGGACTGATGAGATCGCGATACGGCACGCCGCTCGGGCAGGCGGGTTCGCAGGCGAGGCAGCCGAGACAGCGGTCCACGTGCGGCTGCGCGGCGGCGAGGGGTAGCGTGCCTTCGAGCACTTCTTTCATCAGCACGATGCGGCCGCGCGGCGTGTCCATTTCCTGCCCCAGCTCGCGATACGTGGGGCACGCCGGGAGGCAGAAGCCGCAATGCACGCACGTCTCCACGGCGTGCGCCATGGGTTCCCCGAGCGGGCCGAGCGTGGAAGTGGGGATGGTGTGGAGCATGGGTCGGCGATGTCCTATGGGACGGATAACTCCGGAAAGCGTCCGACGGGATCGAGCGCGGCTTTCACGGCGGCGGTGATCGCCGGTTGCGCGTGGGTGCCGAGCCAGAGCGGCGCGGCGCCGCGCAGGGTCAGGCCGGGGAGTGCGAGCTGGCGGAGTTGGGCGTCGAAAGCGGGCGCTTGGGCGGCGTCGGCGAGCGCCACGAAGGCCACGTTGCCGCCCGCGCTGACGTGCATCCGCGCACCCGCGAGCGCCTGCACGGCCGACCCCAGCGGGCTGACCTTGGCCGGGGCGAGCGCGACTTTCACGAGGGGCGCGGTGGCCGCGCACCAGCGAAACTCGCGCAGTTCCGTCCACGTGCGTTGGGCGTCGTCGTCGGAAAGCATCGCTCCCGGCCAACGCGCGAGCACTTCGCGGGAGAGCGCGTCCAGCGCGGCGGTGGGGGCGGCCATGCGCGCCAGCACGCCCGTTTCGCCGGGCGGCAAATCGAGCGCGTCGAACTCGAAACGCGTGAGCGCGGCGGCGGTGAGAATCAGCACCGCGTCATCCAGCGTGGCCGCGTCCAGCCGCAGGGTGCGCGTGGCCGCGGGACGCGGGAACACTTTGAACGTGATCTCCGCCAGCACCCCGAACCGCCCGAGACTGCCCACGAAAAACTTCGGCAGATCGAAGCCGGCGGCGTTCTTCACCACCTTCCCGCCCAGCCGCAGCAGCCGCCCCGCGCCATCGACGAACCGCACGCCGAGAATGAAATCGCGCACCCCGCCGAAGCGGAAGCGCCCCGGCCCGCTCAGCCCCGCCGCCACCGTCCCGCCGAGCGTCGCACCCGCCTCCGCCAGCACCGGATCGAACGGCAGATACTGTCCGCGCTCCGCCAGCGCCGCCGCGATCTCCCACACCGGCGTCCCCGCCGCCGCGGTGAACGTGAACTCGCTCGGATCGTATTCGCTGATCCCGCGCAGACCGGCGGTGGAAAGCTTTACCGTGTCCACCGCGGAGAGCCGCGGCTTTGTCCCCGCGCCCACCGCGAGCACGCGCGGCACGGCGCGCACCGCGTCGGCGAGTTCGGCGAAAGAGGCGGGCTGGAGAATGGTCGTTGTCGGGCCAGCCATGGACGCGGCCCGTGCAGAAGGTGGTGCTCCTTACGCCCCCATGCCGTCCTCGAAACTCCCGGCGGCGGGGGTGATGAGGAGGTGATCGCGGACGTAGCCGATGCCGTTCGCGCTGGTGCTGTCGAGGTCGCGGTGGGCGCTCTCGGCTTCGACGACGAGCGGCGCGGTCTTGGTGCCCATGAGCTGGCAGTAGCGCGAGGCGAAGCCGACATTGAGCAGCAACTCGACGTAGCGGTTCATGTTCAGATCGCCGCTCGGCAGGTCGGTGAACTGCATGGCGCGGCCCGGCCAGGCCGGCTCCATGGTGCGCAGCGGGAAGCCGGGGCGGATGGTGAAATTCTTCACGTGCGCGGCGTAGATGTAGGCGCCGACTTTGCTAAAGCGCGTCTCCCACGATTCGCCCTCCCAGCAGTGCGAGGGGTCGGCGTTCACAGCCATGGATTTGTCGCCGTCGGTGATCTTCACCAGCATGAGGAAATCGTCGGCGGTCATCGCGGCGGTGCCGGGATGGATTTCGTGGCAGAGCTTGATGCCGAGCTTGCGGGCGTGGTCGCGGATCTTCTTGGTCTTTTTCACGAAACGCTCCTGGCCTTCCTTGATCAGATCGTAGCCCGGTCCGGCCCAGAAACCCCACGGATAGCCGCTGGCCAGCTCCCAGCCAAACGCGACGCCCCAGAACATCGGGAGCACTTTCACTTTCAACTCGGCGAGCAGGTCGAGGAGTTTGAGGACGTAGTTCTCGGCCCACTTCTCGATTTCGGCGGGCGATTTTTTCGCGACATCCGGCGGGAGGAACGGGCGGATGGTGGGCGACTCCGTCCACGCGGTGGTGTGGACCCAGATGGGGCAGTGCGCGCTCACGCCGTCGAGCGTCATGCCGGCTTTTTCAAACGTCGCGCGGATTTCTTTCGCGGACTGAAAGAGCTTGCCGCCCTGGAGCATGTAGTTGCTCGGCTGGGCGCCGGTCGCGCCGCTGCGCTGGGCGTAGGCGAGGAAGTCGGGGAGGGATTTCGCGCCGTGCTGGGCGCCTTCGATGGATGCGTGGTAGCAGGACATAATGGCGGCGTTTCTAATGAAACGCTGCGGGGGAGGGCAATGCTGGAATGACGGCGTGGCGTGGCGCGGCGACATTCCGGCTTCGACATTCTTTCGTCATTCCGTCATTCCCCACTCTCCATTCACCCCAATGCTCGACGACATCGACCGCATCCTTTTCCACGAGCAGACCATCCTGAGCCGGCTGGATGCGCTGGCGGACGAAATCACGGACGCCTACCGCGGCGAGGAGTTGACGGTGGTGGCGGTGCTCAACGGCTCGCTGATTTTCGCGGCGGATCTGCTGCGGCGCATCCCGCTGCCGCTGCGGCTGGATTGCCTGCGCGTGGCCAGCTACCACGGTGGCACGGAGAGCACGGGAACGGTGACTTTTCACCAACTGAACCTGCCCGACGTGCGCGGGCGGCACGTGCTGGTGCTGGACGACATCCTCGACAGTGGGCGCACGCTGCACGCCATCTGCGCGCGGCTGCGCGGGGAATGCCCGGCGAGCGTGCGCGTGGGCGTGTTGCTGCGAAAGGCGAAGGTGCGGGCGGAGGAACTCGACGCGGATTTTGTCGGCTTCGAGATTGGCGATGAATTCGTCGTGGGCTACGGGCTGGACTACGCGGAGCGCTACCGGAATCTGCCGTTCGTCGGGGTGCTGCGGCGGGAGGTGTTTGAGGTGGCCGACGGCTAAAGCGCTTCCGGCGTTTGCAGGAGCGAGCCGATGCGCTGGAGGAGGCGGCCGGCACCGCCGCCGTCGAGGACGCGGTGGTCGAAGCTGAGGGTGAGCTGGGCTTCGGTCACGGGCACGAATTGCGCGGTTTGTTTGTCCCAATGCGGGACCACGCGGCCCGCGCCCATGCCGAGGACGAGGGTCTGCTCGGGGAGCGGGATCGGCGTGGCCCATTCGAGGCCGAAGGTGCCAAAGTTTGTGACCGTGGCGATCGAGCCGCCTTGCGCGCCCGGCGGCAGGCGGCGCTGGCGGGCGAGTTCCACGAGTTCGCTGTAGCGCGCGACCATCTGCGCGAGCGGGGTCTGGTCGGCCTGGCGCAGCACGGGCACGAGCACCCCGTCTTCGGCCTCAACGGCAAAGCCGAGGTCGATGGCCCGGGGATGGACGATCTTTTCGCCGATGAGCCGGCCGGCGGGCGCGCTGTTTTCGCCGAGCGCGAGGGCGAGGGCCCGCAACGCATAGAGTGCGGGGCCGGGTTTGGGGTCGCTCGTTTTGCGATGCGCGAGGAGCGCGTCGAGGCGCACGGACATGCCGACGGTGGCGAGCGGGCGCGTCCAGCTCCGGCGCATGGCGTCGGCCACGGCCACGCGCATGGAGGACGCGGGGCTGAGCTTGTGGTGCTCGAGTTGGGAGAGAAATTTCTCGAAGTCCTCGACGGTCACGCGCCCCGCCGCGCCGCTGCCGGCGATGCCCGCGAGGTCGGCGGCGTGCAGGCCGAGTTCGTTCATCCGCGCTTTCATCCGCGGCGACATGAAGCCCGCTCCGGCGGCGTGCGCCGGCACCGGCAGTCCGCGCACGGTCGGCTGGACGCTGGATTTTTTCGGTGCGCCTGCGGACGCCGGGGTGTGGCCGTTGGCTTCTTCGGTGACCGCTACCGGTGTGGGCGCGTCGAGCCCGGCACGCCTGGCTTCTTCGTCGGTGACTTCGAGAAAGCCGAGGGTCGCGCCGACGGCGTAGCTTTGCCCGACCTCCACGAGCAACTCCGCCAACTGCCCCGCGCACGGCGCGGTTACGCCCATCGTCGCCTTGTTCGTCTCGACTTCGAGAATGTCCTGATCGCTTTCGACGGCAGCCCCGACTTGGAAAGGAATCGTGACAATCGTGGCTTCGGCGATGGACTCCCCGAGCTGCGGCATGATGATTGGAATTCTCGGCATGGTCTCGGTTTCTAAAGGCGAAGGAGATCGCGCATCCGTGCGCTGATGGTTTTCGCGGTCGGGCGGTGCGTGCCCCAGAGGTTCGGGTGGTAAGGGACGGGCGTGTCTTTGGCGTTCAGGCGCATCGGCGGGGCGTCGAGCAGACCGAAGCCTTCGGTGGCGACGCGGGCGACGACCTCCGCGGTGACGCCGCCCCACGGGAACGCTTCGCCCACGGCGAGCAGCCGCCCGGTGCGCGCGACGCTGGCGAGCACGGTGTCGGTGTCGAGCGGCTTGATCGTGCGCAGGTCGATGACTTCGATCTCCCAGCCTTCGAGCGCGAGTTCCTCCGCGCAGGCGAGCGACTCGTGGAGCATCGCGCTGTAAGTCACGATCGTGGCGTCGCGGCCGGCGCGGGCGATGCGCGCTTTGCCGGTGGGCATGGCCTCGGTCGGGAGCGCCTCGGCTTTCAAATGATAGTAGAGATACTTGTGCTCGCAGAAGATCACCGGGTCATCGATGGCCACGGCGTCGAGCAGCATGGAGTAGGCGTCCTCGACGGTGGCGGGCGTCATGACGATGAGCCCCGGATAGTGCGCGTAGAGCGCCTCCATGCTCTGGCTGTGAAACGGTCCCGCGCCCGCCGTGCCGCCGCTCGGGAGGCGGATGGTGATGGGACAGGGAACGTTCGTCCGCCAGTGCAGCGTGGCGGCATGGTTCACGATCTGGTTGAAACCGACGGTCGAGAAATCCGCGAACTGCATCTCGATGATCGGGCGCATCCCCTCGATGGCCGCGCCGATGGCGCTGCCGACCATGGCGTCCTCGCTGATCGGCGCGTCGAGCACGCGACCGGGAAATTCCTGCGCGAGATTTTTCGTGGCCTTGAACGCGCCGCCGAACGAACCGACGTCCTGGCCGTAGATGTAAACGCGCGGGTCGTCGGCGAGCGCGCGGGCCTGGGCCTCACGAATAGCTTCGAGGTAGGTGATCATTCCGCGTGCGAGGCTTCGCTGAGGTGGCGCGTGGCGAGCGCGCACCAGTCTTCCTCGTTCGGATCGGGGGCCGCTTCGCGCAGGGTCGTGGCCACGGCTTCGTCGATCTGGCGCTGGGCGTTGATTTCCACCCCGCGCAGCGCGGCGGCATCGGCCCAGCCTTCCGCCAGCAGGCGCTGCTCGGCGACTTTCAGGCAATCGAGTCCGAGCCGGGACTCGCGCAGGCGCTCGTCGATGTAGTGCGAGTCATCGTGCTCGCCGTGGCCGGCGAGCCGGAGCAGCGAGGCGACCACGAGCTGCGGTCCGCCGCCGTCGCGCGCATCGGCGACCGCCTTGTGCAAAACGCGCAGGCAGGTTTCCAAATCCGTGGCGTCGAGACGGTGCCCGGTCACGCCGTAGCCCGCCGCTTTGTCCACCAGATCGGCGCAGGCAAACTGGCGCGCGTTCGGCGTGGAGTAGGCGTATTGATTGTTCGCCACGACCAGGACGAGCGGCAGCTTTTCCACCGCGGCCATGTTCAGCCCCTCGTGAAACGCCCCCGTCGAAGTCGCGCCATCGCCGAGGCACGTCGCGCCGACCGTGCCGGTGATGCCGCGGAAGCGCCGCGCGAGCAGCGCGCCTGCGACTGCGGGAATCATCGCGCCGAGGTGGCTGATCATCGCGAACATCCCCTCGCGCGGGCGGCCGCGGTGGACGTTGCCATCGCGTCCGCGCATCGGCCCGAGGCGCGAACCCATGTAGGTGCGCGTGCAGTCGAGCAGCGATTCGCCAAAAGCCAGCCGCCCCGCCTGATCGCGGATGAGCGGCGCGAAAACATCGCCCGCCCGCAGGGCCAGCCCCACGGCCACGCTCAGCGCCTCCTGCCCGCGGCCGAGGAAGACGCCGCCGGTGATTTTTCCGCCGCGATACAGACTGGCGATTTTTTCCTCCAGCAACCGCGCCAGCAGCATCCAGCGGTAGGCGGCAAAATAGGTCTGGGAAAACGCGGGATTCGTCAAGGGAGACGGAGCCGCAGTGGCTTGGAGCATGGCGGGAATCCTAGCGGTTGCGTCGCGTGCGGCGCAACGGTTTCTTCGTTCCCGTGCGGTGCCGCGCGCTGGAGCGCAGGCGTCTGCGCCTGCCGCATCCTTCCTACCGCCCGAGGTAAAACCGCGCCGCGTTTCCACCGAAAATCTTCGCCTGCGCCGCCGCCGAAAGCGGCGCGAGGCAGTCGTGGACCAGCGCGCAAACCTGCGCGTATTCCGCGGCGAGAAGGCACACCGGCCAGTCGCTGCCAAACATCAGCCGGTCTTCGCCGAACGCCTCGCACACCACCTCCAGATACGGACGGAAGTCCGCCGTCTGCCAAGCCTGCGCGTCGGCCTCAGTGACCATGCCGGAGATTTTGCAGAGCACGTTCGGCGCTTGCGCCAGCTCGCGGATTTGCTCCCGCCACGGCGACAGCGTGCCTGATTTGATCGCCGGCTTGGCGATGTGATCGAGGACGAACGGCTGCTCGGGAAAGCGCCGCGCCAGCGCAATCGCCGCCGGAAGTTGACGCGGGAAAATCAGGATGTCGTAGGCGAGGCGGTGCGCGCGCAGCTCGCCGATGCCGCGCAGGAAATCCGCGCCGAGCATGAAGTCATCGTCCGGTTCATCCTGCACCACATGCCGCACGCCCACGAACCGCGGATGCCGCGCCAGCTCCCCGAGCACCTCGCCCACTTGCGCGGAGCGGAGGTCCACCCAGCCGACCACGCCTTTGATGCTCGGATGCCGCTCCGCCAGCCCGAGCAGCCACCGGCTTTCCTCCACCGACTGCCGCGCCTGCACGGCGATGCAGCCCTCCAGCCCCGCCGCCGCCAGCAGCGGCGCGAGATCGTCCGGCAGCCAGTCGCGATGCAGCGCCGAGCCCGGCGGAATCCACGGATACTGCGCGGCGTCGTAGCTCCAGAAATGTTGGTGCGCGTCGAGCTTCATCGGTTACGCGAGCGGGAGGCGCTCATAGAGTTCCGCGACGGGAAACTCGACCGCGACCGTGGGCAGGCTCACCACCGCGTCGGCGGCGAGGACTTCGCGCTGCCAGCCTTCGTTGGTGCGGCGCTCGATGACGACTTCGCGGCGGTCCTGCTCGATGCGGACATAGGCGTCGAGGCTCGGGAGGGTGAGGTAGGCCATGCGCTTTTCGCGTTCGTCGATGGAGCGGGTGCTGTCGGAGAGAATCTCGAAAATCACCGACGGGCGCTCGCACCACGACGGGCCAAGGCCGTGGGTGCCGCAGAAAATCATGGCATCCGGGTAGTAGAAATACGTGGTGCCTGAAACGGCGAGGCGCGCTTTCATGTCGGAGCCGAAGGCCTGGCACTGGCGTCCGCGCAGGCGCGTGCCGAGCGCGCCGCACAGATTGGTGGAAATGACGACGTGTGGTGTTCGCACCTCGGGCACTCGATAGACCATCCCGCCGAGGTATTCGTGCTTCACTTCGTAGCTGGGCTCGGCGGCGAGAAACTCCTCGACGGTCAGCAGGGCGTAGCTGGTGGAAACGGCGGTCATGGCGGGGAGATTATCCGGCAAGGGGGCAGCGTCAACGCGCCGCGGCTCACGCTTCGATCTCCACCTCCGCGCCCACGGGCACGCGGTCGTAAAGGTCGATGACGTCCTCGTTTCCCATCCGCACACAGCCGTAGCTCGCCGGCGTGCCAAGGCGGGATTCGGCATTGGTGCCGTGGATGTAGATATAGCGGTCGAAGGTGTTCGCGTTGGCCGAATCGAGGCCGGCCAGCCAGAGGATGCGTGTCTGCACGTGATCGTGCTCGTCGTTTTCCCCGCCGCTGCGCCCGGTCGCCACGCGGCTGACGAAAATCTCGCCCGGCACCGCGCCGTCGCCGTGCTTTTCCGCGATGCGGAAACGGCCGGTCGGCGTCTTGTTGCTGCCGGGTTCCGTGCCGAGCCCGAAGCGCGAAGTGGAGACGACGTAGCGGCGGAAAAGAGCGCCGTTTTCGATCAGGTCGAGCGTCTGCGAAGGGACGTGGATGCGGATTTGCATTGGGAAGACGGGCTTATACAGTGCGCGTCCATTTTTATGAGCAAGAATTTACACGTCGCGATCGTCGGAGCCACCGGAGCTGTGGGAGTGGAAATGATCAAAACGCTCGAGCGGCGAAACTTCCCCGTCGGGCAGCTCACGCTGCTCGCGTCGGCCAAGTCCGCGGGCAAGACGCTGCCGTTTCGGGGCGAACCGGTGACGATCAAGGAACTGCGCGACGATTCCTTTGCCGGCGTGGACGTGGCGCTCTTCAGCGCCGGCGGCGACATCTCGCGGAAGTATGCGGCCATCGCGGTAAAGGCGGGCGCGGTCGTGGTGGATAACTCGAGCGCTTTTCGCATGGAAGCCGACGTGCCGCTGGTCGTGCCGGAGATCAATGGCAACGACGTGAAGAAGCACAAAGGCATCATCGCGAACCCGAACTGCACCACGGCGATCACGCTTTTGGCGCTGTATCCGCTGCATCAGGAATTCCGCGTGAAGCGCATCTTTGCGTCGAGCTATCAGGCCGTCAGCGGCACCGGCGCGCAGGCCATCGCGGAGCTGCAATCGCAGGTCCAGGCCATCGCCGCCGGGCAGCCGGTGGAAAAGAAAGTCTATCCGCACCAGATCGCGTTCAACGTCCTGCCGCACGTCGATGGCTTCCTCGATAGCGGCTACACGAAGGAGGAGATGAAGATGCAAAACGAAGGCCGCCGCATCATGCACCACCCGACCTTCAAGGCGTCCGTGACCTGCGTCCGGGTGCCCGTGTATCGCGCGCACAGCGTGGCCGTCCACGCCGAGTTCGAGCGCCCCGTTTCGCTCAGCGAAGCCCGCGAAGCCCTCGCCAAAGCGCCCGGCCTCGATGTCGTGGACGACCCCGCCAACTGCGCCTACCCACTCCCGCTCTACGTCGCCGAGCACGACAACTGCCAGGTCGGCCGCCTCCGCCTCGACTGCGCCCTGGAAAACGGCCTCGTCTTTTGGGTCGCCGGCGACCAGCTCCTCAAAGGCGCCGCGCTCAACGCCGTGCAGATCGCGGAACTGATCTGAGCGGGATACCGGTGGCGGGACTCCCTCTCGCACGGACGCCCCATCCGGCGGAGGAAGATTAAGAGGAAGAGGAAGAACTCAGCAGCGAGAGGTTTCTCAACCGCCTCCTGAAAGGTGAGGACCAGAGTTGCTCCCGGGGCTTCGCAGTCCGGGCAATCCGCCGTTCCGCTTTCCGGCTTGAGGAGTTAAACCGCCGACGCCGTCACCGCTGCACCTGCAGCACGATGATGACCTGCCCGGCACCGTGCTGGGGGCCGCGGATGAAGAGGGGGCTGCCGGGAGCGAGTTGGGCTTCGGTGGCGAGGATGGGGCGGTTGTCCTGGTAGAACTGGAGGGTCAAGTGATAGGCCCCGCGCGCGTCCTTGGAGGCGATGGGGCGGGACTTCACTTGGAGCCAGAAATTCCGGCTCGGGACGAGCCAGCTTTCGGATTTTTCGTCGATGGTTTCCGTGGTCGCACCGATGATCTCGTACTGGGTGTAGCCAAAGATGCGCTTGAGTCGCGGGACGAATTCCGCCAGCGCGGCGGGGTCCGCTTGCGGGTTCGGCGGCTTGGTGGCGAGGAGGACGGCGCTCCAGATTTTGTCCGTGCGCGCGACGGCGCGGGGCGGGGTCGCCGCGGAGGCGCTCTTCCCGGCAGGTGCCGGGTCGCTTTCCGCCGCGAGGGTGCGGACGGCGAGGGCGAGGAGGAGGAGGGCGGCGGGCAGGCGCATCGGGAATTTACTTCAGGGCGTAGCTGGCCGGGATGTAGTCGAGCCCGTCGAGCCACACCACGGTGACGTTGTCCTCGGGATTGGAAAGCGTGCTGGCCGAGATGCTCGGGTCGCCGGGCCGCAGGTCGAGGACCTCCGCATAGTAGTCGGAGGGGGCGCCTGGCGGTCGACCAGCGGGGATGAGCGCGGTGAAAAGTCCCCCTGCGAGGGCGAGGCAGGCGGCTCCGGCGAGCACGAGGCGCGGCAGCGACCAGAACCAGCCGCGCGCCCGCGCCGGTGCGGCGGCGCGGGGCGTTTCGGCGGCGAGGCGCTGCATGAGCTGGTGGTGGAAAAAGTCCTCGTTGCCCATCGGCGGGGCGGGTTGCGCGCGGAGGAGGTCGCCGAGTTTCCGCGCCTCCGCCCGCTCGGCGGCGGCTTCGGGATGGGCGGCGAGTTCCTTTTCAAACTCGGCCAGCGCGGAGCCGGTGAGCTGGCCATCGACCCAGGCGGTGAAGCGCTCTTCAAAGGTTTTCATAGACGTCTTTGAGCAGGGCTTGGAGTTTTTTGCGGGCGTAAAAGAGGCGGGACATGACGGTGCCGAGCGAGCACTCCATGGCGGCGGCGATCTCCGCGTATTCGAGGCCGTCGATTTCCCGCATGACGATGGCGGCGCGGTGCTCGGGCGAGAGCTTGGCGATGGCTTGGTCGATGCGCGCGCGGATTTCCTGGTCGGAGATTTTTTCCGCCGGCTGCAGGTCCGCGCGCGGGGCGGTGGCGGCACCGGGCTCGATCTGGCGCAGCCCGATTTGATCGTCAAACTCGGTGCCGCTCTGGATGTGTTTCCGGCGCATCGAGTCGATCGTCACGTTCATCAGGATGCGGTAGAGCCAGGTGTAAAACGACGACTGCCCGCGGAAGCGCCCGATGGCTTTCCAGGCCTTCACGAAGCCGTCCTGGGCGAGGTCCCAGGCGTCCTGTTCGTTGCGGGTCATTTGGTAAATCATGGAAAAAGCGCGGCTGCGGTAGCGGGTGACCAGCTCGTTGAAGGCCGCCGCGTCGCCGGCCTGCGAGCGGGCGACCAATTCGAGATCATCGGGTTCGCTGGCGGCGGTGGTGGCCTGCATCGGCAGGTTTTTTGACGGCTCGGTCATGATTTCATTCACCGCGCGGGGCGGAAAGCTCTCGCTGCGCAAAAAGCTCCGTCACTGGCTGTCGATGCGCCGCCGCAGCTCGGTGCGGTATTGGCCCATCAGCGTGATGATGCCGTCGCGAATGTGGAACAGCCGCTCATTGAGCCCCGCGGACTGCTCCGGGCTCATCTGGGTCTCGGCGCGCACCTGCGCGGTCGTGTCCAGAGCGGTGATGATCGACTTCAGTCCGCGCTTGAGAAACGCGATGGTCATCCCGATTTCGTCCACGTCCTCATCGCTCAGTGCGGCTGCGAGCTTGGCGCTGGCCACGGAGGCGTGGTGGGCAAGGATCATGCAAGCCGGTTTGCCCTGCACATCCCCGAGGTCCGCGAAAAGCTGGTTGATCCAGACCGTGAGGGCAAACGACGCCTCATAAAGCGGGTGGGATTCAACGCCTTCGGCCTGCTCGAGGCAACCCAGCGGATCCGCCTCGGGATCCCGATCCTCCTCGAAAACCTCCTCGAAAAGTGACTCCACCTTTTCCTCCCACGCCGCACCCTCTTTGCCGAGCAAGTGATGCCAGCCCATCTCGCGGGCGATGATCTGGTCGCGGTCCGGATCGTCGATGTAACGCTCGAGAAGCTCCATGTATCTCTCGGTCTTGCGCTCCTGCTGCTGCAGAAAGCGCTCCCATTCGTATTCGTCCCAGATTTTTTCCGGCTCGTCGTCTTCGGCCATATGCGGGTTAGTTATCGCGCCGGGAGAGCAGGGGCAAAGGGAATCTCGCGGGGGCCGGAAAGACCGCCCGAAAGCGCGCCAAAAATGGGTTGTCCCCATCCCGCTCGCCGCTTATGAAGCGCGGCCCCCGTTTTTTCCCCCGATGAAAAATTCCATCCATCCCACGCGCTTTCGCGTCCCTACCATCATGCGTCTGATCCTTTGTCCACTCTTCGCCCTGCTCCTCGTCGGCTGCGCCGTTTCCCACGAGGCCAAACCCCGGGAGGCCAAATCCTCCGCCGCCGTCACCGCCACCCGCCCGCTCCCGCCGGGCACCCGGCTGAAAGTCCGCACCACCGCCTACACCCAGACCGAACCCGGCGGCTGGGCCAACGCCGTCGGCGGACGCCTCCGCTACAACATGACCAACAGCAGCGCCGCCAGCGACTGGTCCTGGCTGCCGGTCGGCACCCGCTTTCGCATACTCTGCACCGGGCGCGTCCATGTCATCGAAGACTACGGCAGTGCGCTCGTTGGAAGTCGCACCATCGACCTCTTTTACCCCAGCCGCAGTCTCATGCGCCAGTGGGGCATGCGCCACGTGGAGATCGAAATCCTCCAGTGGGGCAGCCCGCGCCGCAGCCTCGAAGTTCTCGGTCCCCGCCGCCGCCACTGGCATACCCGCAAGATGGTCGCCGCCCTCACCGAGCAGTCTCGCGGCTACCCCGACCATTTCCGCCGCATCACCGCGAACTGAGGCGGGAGGAAATGGAGGCTTGGGGGAGCCTTGTTGAAAAAAACGAGGAGCCCCGACCTTCTCCTTCCACTTTCCAGAGAAGAAGAGAGAGACGGAGCAATGGGGCTCCATCGGTATTTCGCCAGGCCTTTAGGGATTTAGGATTCGTCAAAACACGGCGGTTCCTCCAAATCCTCAATCGTAAATCCTAAATTCCCTATGCACCTCCTCGTCACCGGCGGAGCCGGCTACATCGGCAGCATCTGCGTCGAGCAACTCCTCGACGCCGGCCACACCGTCACCATTTTCGACAACCTCTCCGAAGGACACCGCCGCGCGGTCGATCCGCGGGCGCAGCTCATCGTCGGCGACCTCCAAAAGGACGGCGACATCGCCGACGCCATGGCGGCCGCGCGCCCCGACGCCGTCCTGCACTTCGCCGCCAACGCCCTCGTCGGCGAGTCCATGGAAAACCCGTCGAAATACTTCCGCAACAACGTCACCGGCGGCATCCACCTCCTCGACGCCATGGTCGCCTGCGGCGTGAAAAAAATCGTCTTCTCCTCGACCTGCGCCACCTTCGGCCCGCCCGACCGCGTCCCCATCGACGAAACCCTCCCCCAGCGCCCCATCAATCCCTACGGCGAATCGAAACTCATCTTCGAGAAAATCCTCCGCTGGTACGACGAGATTCACGGCCTGCGCTTCGTCGCCCTCCGCTACTTCAACGCCGCCGGCGCCAGCCCGCGCTTCGGCGAAGACCACCGCATCGAGACCCACCTCATCCCGAACGTCCTCAAAGTCGCCCTCGGGCAAAAGGACCACGTCCAGATTTTCGGCACCGACTACGAGACACCCGACGGCACCTGCATCCGGGACTACATCCACATCCTCGACCTCGCCCAGGCGCACATGCTCGCGCTCGGCGCGGAAAAAAGCGCCTTCTACAACCTCGGCACCGGCGGCGGCACCAGCGTCCGCGAAATCATCGCCACCTGCGAAAAGGTCACCGGCCAGAAGATCGCCGTCGTCGAACAACCCCGCCGCCCCGGCGACCCCGCGCGCCTGATCGCCGCCAGCGACAAAATCCACCGCGAACTCGGCTGGACGCCGCAGTATCAGAGCATCGAAAAGATCATCGAAAGCGCTTGGGCCTGGCACGTGGCGAATCCGCACGGCTACGGGGACTGAAAACGTGGCGCTTTCTTCGAGCGGAAGATGATCAAGCCGCAAGCGCGCCCCCTGGCGCCAAAGGTACCCCAATTCCCCGCTGGCAATTCCCGCGGACGCCTCCACTGTCCCCGCTCATTTTGAAAAACTCCATGAAGTGGATCGACCGCGCCGAAGCCCGCTTCGGTCATCTCGCCATCACCCGCCTGCTCCACGGCATCGCGCTGCTCTGCGCGCTGAGTTACATTCTCCACCTCGCGAATCCCGGCTTTTTCAGCCTCCTCGAGCTCAATCCCGCGCTCGTCATGGAAGGTCAGGTCTGGCGGCTCGTGACCTACGTGCTGGTGCCGCAGATCTTTTCCAGCCTGCCGTTTCCCGAGTGGCTCAACGCCGCGTTTTTCGTCCTCTTCATGATGTGGATGGGCAACGGCCTGGAGGAGGCGTGGGGGGCCTTCCGGCTGAATCTTTTCTGCCTCGTGACCATGCTCGGCATCACCAGCGCCGCCTTTCTTTTTGGCGCGGGCTACGCCCAATACATGTTTGTGCAGGTGCTCTTCTTCGCCTTCGCCCGCTTCCATCCGGACCTGCAAATTCACCTCTACTTCATCCTCCCCGTGAAAGTGAAATGGATGGCGTGGTTCGACGCCGCCATCCTCGCCTTCCAGTTCACCTTCCAGAGCAATTCCTTCCGCGCCGCCCTGCTCGCCGTCCTCGGCAGCTACTTCCTCTTTTTCGGCCGCGAGATCTGGCAGGACCTGCGTCACCGGAAAACCGTCGCCGCCCGGCGGCAGCGTTTTGAGCAGGCGACCGCGGTCGCGGACGACGACACCCTCCACCGCTGCCAGGTCTGCGGACAAACCGAGATCACCGGACCCGAACTGGAATTCCGGGTGGCGCGCGACGGTCACGAATACTGCACCGGACACCTCCCGAAACCCACCACGGCTGCGCCGTAGAGGCCGGTGGAAAAAAGCCTGGCCGCCTGGTGAGAAGCGCTGGTTTTCCTACGCTTTGTCTTACTCCTGCTCCCGGCGCTTTCACCTCTGCAATGGAGCATAAGCAGGAGAAAGAGGTCCGGACGGTCCGCCGCCCGCCAGTCTTTTATTCCGCGCCATTCGCGCTCCCTCCCATTCAGACCCCGAGCGCCTTTTGCATCTGCTCGCGCACCGTGGTGAGCCGTCGCACATCGCCGCCGCCCACCTCCGCCGTGGCCCAGCCCGTGAAGCCGACCGCGCCCAGCGCCGCGCGCACTTTCTCCCACGGCACATCGTCCTCCGGGCTGGTGATGTCCACGAACTTGTCCTTCGCGCGGCTGAAGCCCTTGATGTCCAGCTTCACCGAGCGGCGCCCCAGCGTGTGAATCCACTCCGCCGGCTGGCCGTATTTCCAGTGGTTGCCGATGTCGTAATACAGCCCCACCCACGGGCTCTGGAAGCTGTCGATGAACTTCACGAACCGCTCGGCGCTCTGCTCCGGCGGCTTGTCGTGGTCATACATCATCCGGTTCCACACGTTCTCGATCAGGATCGGCTGCCCGAGCGACGCCGCCAGCGGGAGGCTCTTTTTGATCTCCTCCCGGCACCGCCCCTCCACCTCCTCCGCCGGGCCGTCCTCGCCTTTGCCCACCACGATCAAAATCCCGCTCCCGCCGATCGCGTGCGCCACCCGCAGGCAATGCTCCAGATTCGCCCGCGCCTGGTCCCGCTTCTCCGGCTTCGGGTCCGTCAGCCGCACGTCCCAGTGGGTATGATTGATCGCATTGTGGCAGAAAACTCCCGACTCCCGCACCGCCTCGCGCGCCTGCTCGACGGTGAACCGGCCCGCCTCGTCAAAGTCCACGCCATCGAAACCGGCCTCCTGCGCCATCTTCAGGCGCTCCACGATGGTCAGCTTCTTGCCGCCCAACTTCGTGGCGATCATGCCCAGCTTGCACGAGAGCAAAATGCGGCGACTCGATCCGGGCAGCACCACCGGCCCCGGTTGCTGCGCCCCCGCCGGCGCGGCGAGCGTGGCGGTGGCGACTGCCCCGAGAGCGAGAAAATGACGGCGGGAGAACGTGGATGTGGACATGGCAGGCGGTGATCTAACCCAGTTACGGCGGCGAAATCCACGAAAGACACTCAACGCACGAAAGGCCGGAGGGTGGGTGTAATGGAAAGCACCTCCGAGTGCGCCGCCGAATATCGCCTCCGCTGCCCATGAACTCCCCCCATCTACAGAGACGCTCGTCATTCCGTCATTCGTCATTCCGTCATTCGTCATTCCCCCTTCCCTCTTCTCCCAGATTTCAGGCTTCGTTCCCCCCTCCCGATCCGTCATTCGTCATGCGTGAAACTCCTCCTCATCGACGGCCACTATTACGTCTATCGCTCTTTCTTTGCCATCCGCGACCTCACCACCTCGGATGGCACACCCGTCAACGCCATCTTCGGCTTCGTGAAAACCGTCCGCCGCATGCTCAAAGACCTCGCCCCCGACCTCGCCGCGGTCGTCTGGGATCGCGGCCTGCCGCAACGCCGCGTCGCCCTCCAGCCCGCCTACAAACAGCAGCGCGACGAGATGCCCGACACGATGCGCCCGCAGCTCACTTTCATCCAAAATCTCGTCCCTTTCCTCGGCCCCGCCAGCCTCTCGCTGCCCGACACCGAGGCCGACGACCTCATGGCCTCCTACGCCGTCGCCGCCCGCGACCGCGGCGATGAAGTCGTCCTCGCGACCAACGACAAGGACCTCTTCCAACTCGTGGACGACCGCGTAAAAATCTATTCCACGAACAAGACCGATCTCGTCGCGCCCACCGACTCCTTTGCCCTGCTCGGTGCCGAGGCCGTGTGGAAAAAGTGGGCCGTCACCCCGCCCCAGATCGCCGATGTCCTCGCCCTCGTCGGCGACAGCGCCGACAACATCCCCGGCGTCCCCGGCCTCGGCCCGAAAGGTGCCGCCTCCCTCCTCGCCGCCCACGGCTCGCTCGACGCCCTCCTCGCCGATCTCGACGCCGTGAAGAACGAGCGCATCCGCGAAAAACTCAAAACCTCCCGCGCGCAGATCGAGGAGAATCGCGAAATGGTGCGCCTCGATCTCGATCTCCCGCTCCCCGCCCCGCTGCACGAACTGACCGTCCGCCCGCGCCCTGCCGAACTCGCCATCGAGCTGGCAAAGTGCGAATTCAAATCCCTCCTCGCCGAAGTCCGCGCCGAGGCGACGGCCCCAGCACCCGCCCCCGCCGCCCACGCGCAGGGCGAACTTTTCTGACCCGCCAAACGCACCCGATTTCCGCACCCGGCCATGTGCAACCGCTTCATTCAACAAGGGCGTGAGGTCCGTCCGGGGCAGCGCGCCGTGGTGCTCCTGCGCGGTCCGGGCGGTGAGTTTGAGATGCCGTTCGCTGCCGCCGCCTTCGGCGGACCGGCCCGCAGCGAGAGCCGCCAATACTGGATCAAACGCCAGGGTGCTGAGCCGGTGCTCGTCCCGGAAATCACGCGCTTTGGCGAAAAGGACGCGGCCACCGGCGCGCAAAACTGGGAGGACGTGCCTGCCCATTCCGCCATGGAGGGGCTGCTGCTCCCGCGTCCGGCGGGAAAGGACTACCGCCTCCTGAAAGTGGTCACGCAAGCCGCGACCGACGACCAGACCGCCCGCCTCGGCAACGACCGCGTGCCGCTTTTTTCCCTCCTCCCCGCGCGCACCCTCCCGCCGCCCGCGGCCCCCGCTGACCTCCCCGATCCGCCGCTGAAACGCCCTCCTCCCGACCAATGGGAACTCCCCGTCTGAACCCCGCGCGGGCGTGATTGAATTCGGGTCCAGAATACCCGGCGCGTGACCGGTTGATCGGCGGGCCTTGGGTAGGGCGGGCGTCCCGCCCGCCGGTTCGGGCGTCTCGCCCGAACGAACTTCCGCGACGGATGGCGCGTCCTCCGTCCCCCGTCGCCCGCAAGGCCGCGGCGCCGGACTGCACTCCGGCATTGCCGCGCGGCGGGCGCTCGCCCATCGTCGGCGCTCACTTTTTCCACGACCATCATGCCCCACCCCATCTCCACCGCCTTTCCCGCCGAACGCATCCTCCTTGGCCCCGGCCCCAGCCCCGTCCCGCAGCGCGTGCTGCGCGCCCTCGCCGCGCCCACGCTCGGGCATCTCGACCCGCAATACCTCGCGATCATGGATGAGACGTGCGCGCGATTGCGCGAAGTTTTCCAGACGAAGAACGCGCTGACTTTTCCCGTGAGCGGCACCGGCATGGCGGGGATGGAATGTGTCGCCACCAATCTCATCGAGCCAGGCGACGAGGTCATCGTCGGCGTGAACGGCGTCTTCGGCTCGCGCATGAAAGACGTGATGGAACGCTGCGGCGCGACCGTCCATGCGGTCGAGGCCGCGTGGGGCGACGTCATCACGCTGGAGCAAGTGCAGGCCGCGCTCGCCGCGCATCCGCACGTGAAGCTCGTGGGCATCGTCCACGCCGAGACCAGCACCGGCGCGCATCAGCCGCTGGAGGGTTTCGCCGACGCGGTGCATGCGCACGGCGCGCTCTTCGCCGTGGACGCCGTGACCAGCCTCGGTGGCCACGAGTTGCGCGTGGACGACTGGGGTATCGACGCGATTTACAGCGGCACGCAGAAATGCCTGAGCTGCCCACCCGGCCTTTCGCCGGTGAGCTTCGGCGAGCGCGCGCTGACGCGGATGGACGCGCGCAAAACGAAAGTGCAGTCCTGGTATCTCGACGTCTCCATGCTGCGCAAATACTACACGGGCGGCGGCGGCGGCGGGCGCGTGTATCACCACACCGCGCCGATCAATATGACTTACGCGCTGCACGAGGCGCTCGGCATCGTGCTCGAGGAGGGCTTGGAAAACCGCATCGCCCGCCATGCCGAGATGCACCGCCGGTTGCGCGCGGGCCTCGAGGCGATGGGCATCGGCTACGTGCCCAAGCGCTCCCTGCACTCGCTGAACTGCATCCACATCCCCGCCGGGGCGGACGACGCCGGCACACGCCGCCGCCTCCTCGAAGAATACGGCATCGAGATCGGCGGCGGCCTCGGCGTCATGGCCGGGAAAGCGTGGCGCATCGGCCTCATGGGGCACGGCGCCACGGTGCGAAATGTGGACCTGGTGCTCGCGGCGCTGCGGGAAGTTTTGCGGTAGCGCGGGGGCGAGGATGGGGGCGAGTGTTCAGTATCCCATTCGTGCGCCGCTTCTGATTACTGAAACACTGCCATGTCCCCCACCCTTCAGCGCCTCACCGCCGTCCTCCCCGCCGGGCGCGTGCTCGTGCAGCCGGAGAGCCTCGCGGCGTATGAAAGCGACGGGCTCACGGCGTTTCGCACGCGCCCGCTGGCCGTCGCTTTTCCCGAGACGCCAGACGAAGTCATCTCCCTCGTCCGCTTCTGCCACGCGGAGCGCCTGCCCTTCGTCGCGCGCGGCAGCGGCACCAGCCTCTCCGGCGGCTCGCTTCCCGTCGCGGATGGCATCGTCGTCGCGCTCAATCGCCTCAACCGCATCCTCCGCCTCGACCCCGCGCAGCGCATCGCCGTCGTCGAGCCCGGCGTCATCAATCTCGACGTGACCCTCGCCGCCGCGCCGCACGGCTTGCACTTTGCGCCCGACCCCTCCAGCCAATCCATCTGCACCATCGGCGGCAACGTCGCCTTCAACTCCGGCGGCGCGCACTGCCTGAAATACGGCATGACCTCGAACCACGTCCTCGGGATCAAAGCCGTGCTCGCCACCGGCGAGGTCGTGGAGTGGGGCGGCACGAGCCGTGAAAACATCGGCCCCGACTGGTGCGGACTCTTCAACGGCCACGAGGGGCTTTTCGGCATCGCCCTCGAAATCACCGTCCAACTCCTGCCGCGCGCGGAGTGTTTCCACACCGTCCTCGCCGGCTACCGCACGCTCGAGCAGGCGGGCGATGCTGTCTCCGCCGTCATCGCCAGCGGGCTGCTGCCGGGCGCGATCGAAATCATGGACGCGCTCGCGCTCGAAGCCGCCGTCGCCGCCGTCCACGCCGAATATCCCGCCGGTGCCGCCGCCGTGCTCATCGTCGAACTCGAAGGCCCGCGCGAAGTCGTCGCCGCCGACCGCGCGCGGCTCGACGCCATCATCGCCGCCAGCCAGCCCATCGAGGCCCGCCCCGCGCGCGACGCCGAGGAGCGCGCCGCCATTTGGAAAGGCCGCAAGAGCGCCTTCAGCGCCGTCGGCCGCCTCTCGCCGGACTTCCTCGTGCAGGACGGCGTGGTCCCCCGACGCCGCCTCGGCGAAGCCCTCCGCCGCATCGGCGAAATGGCCCGCGAATCCGGCCTCCGCTGCGCGAATGTTTTCCACGCGGGCGACGGAAATCTGCACCCGCTCATCCTCTTCGATGGCCGCGAATCCGGCGCGCTCGTCCGCGCCGAAGCGCTCGCCGGGCGCATCTTGAAAATGTGCGTCGAGATGGGCGGCTCGATCACCGGCGAGCACGGCGTCGGCGTGGAAAAGCGCGACTACCTCCCCACCATGTTCACGCCCGATGAGATCGACTGCATGAGCCGCATCCGCGCCGCCTTTGACCCCCTCGGTATCGCCAACCCCGGCAAAATGTTTCCCACCGCCGAGGCTCCCGCGCTCCAGCAGCACGGCCTGCATCCGCTGGAAAAAGCCGGCCTTATTTCCCGCGAATGAACGCGACCCTCGCGCGCTGCTGCCGCGCGATTTTCCAAGGAGCAGAACCGCTCCCCGCTCACGCGAGGGCCGGCTGCACCACTTTCCCATGCACGTCGGTGAGGCGGTAGTAGCGGCCCTGGAATTTGTAGATGAGCTTTTCGTGCTGGACCCCAAGGAGGTGCAGCATCGTGGCGTGGAGGTCATGCACGTGGACGCCGCCCTCGACGATGTTGTAGCCGTAGTCGTCGGTCGCGCCGATGACGGTGCCGCCTTTCACGCCGCCGCCGGCGAGCCACAGGCTGAAGCAGCGGGGGTGATGATCGCGCCCGTAATTGTTCGCGGTGATTTTCCCCTGGCTGTAGGCGGTGCGTCCGAATTCGCCACCCCACACGACGAGCGTGTCGTCGAGCAAGCCGCGACGTTTCAGGTCGGTGATGAGCGCGGCGGAAGCCTGGTCGGTCTGTTTGCACTGGCGCGAGATCCCGCCCACGACATCGCCATGCTGGTCCCAGCCTTGATGGAAAAGCTGGATGAAACGGACGTCGCGCTCGATGAGCCGCCGCGCGAGCAGGCAGTTCGCGGCGTAGGTGCCGGGCTTTTTGCTGTCGGGGCCGTAGAGCTGGAAAGTTTCCTCTGTTTCGCCGGAGAGATCGGTCGCCTCAGGCACGCTGGTCTGCATGCGGAAGGCCATCTCGGCCTGCGCCACGCGGGCGTCGATTTCCGGGTCGAGCTGCTGCTCGGCCTGGTAGCCGTTGAGCTGGCCGAGCGCGTCGAGCATGTCGCGGCGCACGTGCGGCGAGACGCCTTCGGGATTGGAGAGGTAAAGCACCGGTTCCTGGCCCGCCCGGAACTGCACGCCCTGATGTTCGCTGGGGAGAAAGCCCGCGCCCCACAGCCGCGAGTAGAGCGGCTGGTCGCGCGAGGCATTTTTCGAAACGAGCACGATGAACGCCGGGAGGTTGTCATTGAGCGTGCCGAGGCCATACGAGGCCCACGCGCCCATCGAGGGTCGCCCGGGCACCTGGTTGCCGGAGCAGAAAAAGGTGATCGCCGGATCGTGGTTGATCGCCTCGGTGTGCATGGTGCGGATGAGGCAGAGGTCGTCGGCGATTTTTTGCGTGTAAGGCAGCGTGTCGCAGATCTCCATGCCGCAGCGGCCGCTCTTGGTGAAATTCGCGAATGACCCGGCCATCGGCAGCAGGCTCTGGTTGCCGCTCATCGTGGAGAGCCGCTGGTGGCCGATGACTTCCTTCGGGAGCGCTTTGCCGTGGCCGGCGCGGAGCACGGGTTTGAAATCGAAAGTCTCCAGATGCGACGGGCCGCCGGCCTGGAAAAGGTAGATCACCCGCTTGGCTTTCGGCGCGTGGTGCAGCGCGTCGAGCACACCGGGCTGCGCTGCGGCGCGGGCTTCCGGGCCGAGCAGTTTCGCCATCGCGAGCGAGCCGAGGCCGAGGCCGACTTTGCCGAGGAAATGCCTGCGCGTGGAGCGCATGAGGTCGTCGTAGGTGGGCTTCATCAGTGGTCAGCGGTTGGTGATGGCGGCGTCGGAGGTGAGTAGCGTGGAGCAGACGATGGTCAGGGCGGCGAGCGGGGGATTTTCCTCGCCGCACACGGCTTTGGCCGCGGGCTTGTCGGCGGTGTAACGCTCGAGTTGCCGTGCGTGGAGTGCGCGCAGGGCGGCCATTTCTGGCGCAGCCGCGGGGCGCGAAGTGAGCAGCAAGAACGCGCGCTGCATTTGCGCCTCGACCGCGTCCGGCTGCTCCTTGATCGCACGCCTCGCGAGCTGTCGCGCACATTCGAAGAAGCCCTGGTCGTTGAGGAAAATCAGCGGTTGCAGCGGCGTGTTGGTCGTGAGTCGGCGCGGCTGGCAGATCTCGCGGCTGCCGGCATCGAGCATGAGCATGCTCGGCGGCGGCGCGGTGCGTTTGCGATAGGTGTAGAGGCTGCGGCGGTAAAGGCCCTCGCCCGTGTCGGGCTTGTAGTCGCCGCCCGACGCGCCCGCCTCCGACCACACGCCCGGCGGCTGCCACGGCTTCACGCTCGGACCGCCGACTTTTTCCACCAGCAACCCCGCGGCGAACAGCGCCTGGTCGCGGATCGCTTCGCCCGCCAGCCGATACGACGGCCCGCGCGAGAGCAGCGCGTTCTTCGGATCTTTTTCGCGCTTCACCTGGGTGCTCGCCGACGACTGCCGGAAGGTCGCGCTCAGCACGATGCGCCGGAGCATTCGCTTCACGTCCCAGCCGGTGTGCGAAAAATCGTGCGCCAGTGTGTCGAGCAATTCCTGATGCGACGGCGCGTCGCCCTGCTGGCCGAAGTTTTCCTGCGTGGCCACGATGCCGTTGCCAAAACACTGCATCCACAGCCGGTTCACGGCGACGCGCGCGACGAGCGGATTGTTCGTGTCCGTCATCCACTGCGCGAGGCCGAGGCGGTTCTTCGGGGCCGTGGCCGCGAACGGCATGATCTCCGTCGGGGGCGCGGGTTGCACCGGGCGCTTCACGTCGGGCGAGGCGTAGTC
>Ga0114966_10001182_pt1 | contig 24384 bp, 18 predicted proteins | sample M_130207_XF_Meta_FD_87029 | JGI IMG/M metagenome (GOLD analysis project Ga0114966, IMG submission 87029) | Freshwater microbial communities from Lake Montjoie, Canada to study carbon cycling - M_130207_XF_MetaG | ecosystem: Environmental > Aquatic > Freshwater > Lake | place: Lake Montjoie... | reverse complement strand
TGGCGTGCCTGACGCAAAGTTAACACCCACATTCTGCTGGCCGTTGCCCGCATTGCTAAAGACTTGGTTCGGGGCTGTTGGATCAAGTGTCGCGTCCGTGGTTACCTGCCAGATGTTACCGCCTTCATAAGCCCAACCTGCAATGGTGCTGCCAACACTGGTGGAATTAAAGTTTTCGGAATAAACAACTGTCGCCGAAGCCTGTTGAACACTGAGTCCAGTGACGAGGGAGAGGATAAATTTGCGCATAATATGATAGGACGATGATTTTCGGAGCTTTGTTAGTAGATATCCAAGAACGAATGTTCAACTCATTACCATGAGGGCGGTAGAATGGTCGAGAAAAAACTCGGTGGGCGTTCATTTTTTTGCCTCTTCAGCCTGTGTCACGGGCTTTTCTGCGTTTACGAACAGGGCGAAGACTCCGGCGAGTACAAACGCTCCGGCGCAGAGCCAGACGCCTTCATGGTAATCGTTGTTCGTGTCGTAGGACTTGAGCACGGCGGTGAACAACACGGGCATGATCGCGGCACCGAAGTTTCCCCACATGTTGCCCCAGCCAAAGAGCTGCGCTTGATGCTTGCCGCTGATGTCCTGCATGAAGGTCCACATTGCCGGCAGGCCGATGTCGGCAAAAAAAGCCACAAGGCCGAAGGCGATGGCCATGCCCCACGGCGAATCAGTCCACATGGCGAGCATGTAACACGCAGCGGCGGCAAATTTGGTCACGGACATCGGCAGCATGCGTCCCAACCGCTTGCCGTGGTGACGTGTGATGTAATCGGTCATTATGCCGCCCAACGGCAGCGCCACGATGCCAATGAACAGCGCGCCGGTCGTGATGATGCCACTCATGCCTTCATTGAGGTGCATGACCTTTTTGAGATAGTCCGGTAGGGAAAGGATGAGAAAGGCCCAGCCGATGTTGGTGAAGAACTGCACCCCGTTGGCCATCCACAAATTACCGCTGCGGCAGGCCGCTCGAAGTGGAAAGCGCTTCGGTGGATCCTTCACGGGCTGAAAATCACCGCGGCCCTCCGCGAGCAGCATGATTTCTTCCGCGTTGCAGTTCGGATGCTGACGCGGATGCTCGCGGAACACCCGCCAGTAGCATAGCGCCACGAGGATGCCCACGAGGCCATACAGCCATCCCGCCCAGCGCCAGTCTCCCGCTTGTAGAATTACATAGGCCGTCAAAGCTGGAGCCAAGGCACCGCCGACACGCCCACCCCAAGAAATGAGGCTGCTGGCAAATCCGCGCGCCTCAATATGCGCCCAACGCGTGAGCAGGCCGCTGCTGGCCGGGTAATAACCCGCTTCCGCCAAGCCACAGCCCAGTCGTGCCAGCAGCAAAGTCGTGAAGCCAAATGAAAAACTCGTCAGCGCCGTGAACAACGACCAGGTGGCGATGTAAATCGTGATCAACGCCCGTGTGCCGAAACGATCACTCAACCAGCCTGCCGGCACCTGCGCGAGCGCGTAGGCCCAGAAGAAGGCACCTTTGACCCAGTCGATCTGCCAGCCCTCGAGCTCGATGTGCTTGTGAAACGAATCTGACGAAACGATCTGCGCCAGGCAGATGCGGTCCAAATACATCAGGAAGGCCACCATCGTTGCCGTGGCAAGGATTTGATGGCGGACGATCGTGGGGCGGGCGGCGGTGGGCATCGTGAAGACAAGACGCTGGATTTTAACCAGCCCTAACAGGATTCCGGCTTGATGAACAGACCGAAGACGTGCATCACCCTATGGCGCAGGTAAAAACTCACGCATTGAATGCTCTTGCACCCTGCCCACGTCTCACGAATCCTTCCCACATCATGACTGCCATCAAAAATCTCACCGCGCTGCTCGTGCTCAGCTTCCTCGCCTCCGGCGTGCTGGGCTGGTTCCTGTTTCAATCACGCTCAGATCTCACGGCCCTGCGCTCCGACCTTGAGCACCTCAAGGCTGAGCACATCGATGAACTGAAGAGCAAAGAGGCTGAGTTCCAGCGCACTCTCAGTGCTCAGGCTGATCAGCATCAGAAGATGATCACCGCGCTCAATGACGAGAACGAAAAGAAGATCGACGCCCTGCGTAAAGGCGAGCGCCAGCGCCTCGCCACCGCCGCGAAGGAGTTTGAAAACATCTTCGAGGGCAACAAGACCACGCTGCAATACATCGACCTGCTGGAGGACAAGGTGAAGGCTGGTCAAACGCTCTCAAAGGCGGAGGTCGAGAAACTCAGCATCATCACAACCGGCCTCGGTTACTTGAAAAAGCAGTATCAGAAGCCCATGCAGGAGTTTCAGGAGCTGGCGAACTACTTTGATGCCCAAGCCTCCAAGCAGATCACGAAACCCAAAGGCGGTTTCTTCAAGCGCCTGTTCAGTTCAGACTTCCGCGAAGCCGAAAAAGAATACCTCCGCCAGGAAGGTGCCAAGGAAGCCTTCGAGCAGGCGCAGGGCAAGTTCTCCACTACCTACACGCAGGCGCAGAAGGTCATGGGCTCCGTGAATCTCGATGCCGACGCACAACTCCAGAAGCTGCACGCCTACATCGACGACAAGCAGCAGATGAACGCCGAAGACCTCAGTTCCTTCTTCGAGAAGGCCCGCAAAGCCCTGCGCACCCATCAAGACGTGCTCGACTTCGAGCCAGATGCTCCGCTGCTGCCAGCACCGAAGCCGCAGCCGTGAAGATGGTTATCGGAAGGAGCTTACCGCCCCACTTCCAACAACGTCGGCAGCTTGTTCAACGGCGTGAACTCCACACTGCTGCACGTCGCCGGTTTTGCCTGCGGGTTGCTTGACTTCAAGTAGCGGAACAACTCGCTGTCGGTGGTGAAGATCATCGTCGTATCGCTGGTGATGAGCTTCTTGTAGGTTTCCATCGTCTTGAGGAACTCAAAGAGCTGCGCGGCTTCGGGCGTTTGGTTGTAGGCCTTCGCGTAAATCTCCGTGGCCTTCGCGTCCGCTGTACCTTCAAGCTCTTGTACTTTGCGATAGGCCTCGGATTCAATCGTGGCTAGGTCGCGCTCGCGTTCGCCATTGATCGTGGCCGCTGCCCCTTCGCCCTCGGCGCGGTGCAGCTTGGCGATCTGTTCACGCTCGCTGATCATGCGCAGGTGAATCGACTGGCTCACAGACGGATCGTAGTCGATGCGCTTGAAGCGTACGTCGAGCAGTTTGATGCCATAGCCCTCAACCTTGGGAATGGCGTTCCTGAGCACTTCAGCCTCGAGTTCCACACGTCCAAAATTGATCGGCGGCAGCACGCCGATGCGCGCATCGGCACTGGAAGGAGTGCTGCCGACGCTGGAACTGTTGTCCACATCGCGCACCGCTTTGCGGTCCTTCGTCGTGCGCACCGCTTCGATGAAATCATGCTTGGCGATGACGATGCGCGTCTCGCTGGCCAGAATGTCATCAAGCCGTGATAAAGCGCGACGTTCGTCGGTGAGTTGGCGGAAGAACACCAGCGGATCGGCGATTTCCCAACGGCCAAACACATCCACCACGACGATGACTTTGTCCTTGGTGGTCATGGGAGTGGAGGCACCGTCCCATTCCAGCACACGCTTGTCGATGCGGTTCACTGCTTGAATGAAGGGCGTTTTCCAGTGCAGCCCGGCCGTTTTGACCGGCTCTCCCACCGGCTTGCCGAACTGGGTGATGACGACCTGCTCCGTTTCGCTCACGGTGTACAAGCCGGAACCGAGCACAATGCTCATTGCGAGGAGAACAATCAAAATGACAGTGGCTTTCATCGTGCTGCGGGTGCGGGGATTTTTTGCGGAGCTGCCTGACGCAGATTCATGAGTGGCAGGAACGAGGAGGCCTTTTCATCCAGGATGATCTTGCCCGGCACCTGCGCCAGTACCTCACTCATGGTTTCCAAATAAAGACGCTGTTTGGTGACCTCGGGTGCCTTGAGATATTCGGCCAACACGGATTTGAAACGAGCGGCGTCGCCCTCCGCTTCGTTGACGCGTTTGGCCACGTAGCCTTCGGCAGCCTTGATTTTTTGATCCGCCTCACCTTTGGCGCGTGGAATGATCTGATAATACTCTCCGCTGGCTTTGTTGATGGTGGATTCCTTCTCCTGCTTGGCTCGGTTCACATCGCTGAAGCTGGCTTGCACATCGGCGGGCGGGTTGATGTTGCCGAGCTGAATTTGATCAATGCGCACTCCCATGCTCAGCGCGATCACCAGTTCACGCAGACGCTCCGCGCATTTGGTTTCCATCTCCTGGCGGCCAATGGTGAGCACTTCATCTACTGTGCGGTCGCCCACCACCTCGCGCATCACCGCCTGCGAGAGATCACGGAGCGTAGGCAACGGCTCGCGGAAATTAAACACATAGGCCACGGGATCACTGATGTGATACTGCACCACCCATTCTACCAAGGCGGTGTTGAGATCGCCGGTGACCATGTTTTTTTCTTCCTCCTGGTCGCGATAATCTTGCGAGTATTGGTAGGGATTGGTGGCACCACGAGTTCCAAAGCCAAATTCAAGCTTCTGCTGTCGCAGAATTTCCACCAGCGTGATCTGATCAATGCCCCACGGCAGCTTGATGTGCAGACCGGGGTCCTCGGTTTTCAAATAACCACCAAACCGCTGCACCACCGCCACGGACTCTGCGGGAACTTGGTAAATGCCGGAGAATAGGCCGATGGCAATCATCAGCACACCGAAGCCGATGAGAATGCGGCGAGGATCAAGCTTGATCTGCGGCGCATTCGGGAAGGGTCGTATGTCGCTCATGCCATGAGGCTACTGCAATCCAGGCGGCAAGCAACATGCGTGAAAGCTCACTTCGTTCCAAAGTCTGCCAAATATTGTTCCACAATCACCTTCAGCTCTGGCGGACGCGGCAGACCGATGGCCTCGGCGCGTGCGCCATCCACCTGCTGCGGCCAGTTATCCACGATGCCTTGAATCCGTGCATCAAAGGCATCCACAATGGGTCCCAGCTTGATGCCACGTTCCGCTGCCACTTCCGTGATGACTTTCTCCGCGATCTGCGGTGTCACTCGATGCGCCGGCAACACATAGGCGCGATCTTTGCCGAGTTTGGCTTCGGCAACTTCACTCAGAGCGATGAACGACTCAATCACCGTGCGATAACCCGTCATCGGATGCGGCTGCTCACGAAGGATCGGCAGGTTGCAGGGTTCGCCGTTGAGCGGTTCGCGGAACATGCCGCTGGCCCAGCTTGAGGCGGCAGCATTTGGCTTGCCAGGACGCACGATCACCGTCGGCAGACGCACGCTGCGACCGTCAAAGTGGCCTTTGCGCGTGTGATCGTTCACCATCATCTCGCAGATCGCCTTCGTCATGCCGTAGGTCGTCTGCGGGAGTTGCTTCGTGAGGTCGGACATCATCTGTGACATGTCGATGCCGCCGTAGCAGGCCACACTGCTCGCAAATACAACTCGCGGCCTGCCTTCCGCCGCTCTCGCCGCTTCAAACACGTTTCGTCCGCCATCCAGGTTCACCCGCATCGCATCATCGAAGCGTTCCTCGCACTCACCGCTCACCATCGAGGCCAGATGGAAGATCACATCGAACTTCGATCCAGTTGCGGCAAACACCGTCGCACGGTCGCCAATGTCACCCGTCACGTGCTTAACTCGTGCATCCGTCGGCTCACCGCGAAAAAACGCATCCAGTAGCACCATCTCCGTGATCGGCTTGCCGCACCAGGTGCCGCGTTTCAGGAGCTTCTGTGCGAGTTGGGAGCCAAGAAAGCCGCCGCCGCCGGTGATGATGATTTTCATGAGTGAATGGGGAAGATGTTTGCCATCAGTGGTTGCCTGATGTGAGTTCGCCGACATGAGCAAGCCACTCGCAGGACACAAGATCGGATTCGTCGGACTCGGCAACATGGGTCGGGCCAACGCACGCCATTTGCACGAGGCGGGAGCCGATGTGGTCGTCTGGAATCGCAGCGCTGCTCCTGCGGAAGCCGCTGTGGCACTCGGAATGCGTCGCGCCGCCTCGCTGCCCGATCTCGCCCGCGAAATCGGCCCCGGCGTCATCTGCATCAATCTCACCATGACCGACGTCGTCGAAAACGTCGTCTTTGGCACTGGCGGCTTGATCGAAGGCCTGCACAAAGATGCCCTCATCATCGACTTCGGCACCACCGGCGTCCCCGAGACCAAAAAATGGGCCGAACGCGTGAATTGGGTCGATGCGCCCGTCTCCGGAGGTCAAGTCGGCGCAGAGGCCGCCACGCTCACCATCATGGCTGGCGGCTGTGACGCGAATTTCCAACGTGCATTGCCGATTTTCCAAGCCTGCGGCAAAAACATCACCCATCTCGGCCCCAGCGGGGCAGGGCAGGTCACCAAGCTAGCCAATCAGCTTATCGTCGCTCAAACCATCGACGCCGTGGCCCAGGCCTTGCGCATGGCTGAACTCTCCGGCGTCGATCCCGCCCTCGTGCGCAAAGCCCTTCTCGGCGGCTTTGCCGAAAGCCGCATTCTTGATCTTCATGGCGACCGCATGGTTCGCCGCGACTTCGCCCCCGGTGGCCGTGCCACGCTTCAGCTCAAAGACGTCCGCCTCATGTCCCAGCTCGCCGATTCCGTGGGTCTCGATTCACCCACACTCAAGAACTCGCTCGCTCAGTGGGAAAAATTCGTTCACGAAAAAGGCTTCGGTGATCTCGATCATTCGGGCTTGTTCCGGCTTTACGAGTGATCAGGAATGCATCACCTGCCCACCATCAATATTGATCGTCTGCCCAGTGATATTCTTCGCATGATCTGAGGCCAGAAACGTCGCCATCGCGGCATATTCGTCCGGCATCTGCCAGCGGCCGAGATGGGAGACCTTCTTGATCTTCTCCGCCGCCCAGTCATCAAAGCTTTGACGCTTGTCTTCCGGCAGCTTCTTCTGCCCGGCAGCCCAAATCGACTGGTTCAGCTCCGTCTTCACCATGCCAGGAGCCAGCGCATTCACGCGAATGTTATGCGGTCCAAGATCCTTAGCCGCGCATTGCGTAAAATTGATCAGCGCCGCCTTTGATGCGCTGTAAGGCGGGTCCGTTTGAGATCCTATCTGCCCGGCCACGGAAACGAGAAACAGCATCGAGCCGCCGCCGCGTTCGATCAGCTTCGGAGCGAAGGCGTGCGCCACATTCACGGCACCGATGAGGTTCACCTCCAGCACCCGCGCCCAGTCGGACGGTTCCAGATTCCAAAACGGAAAGCCAAACTTTCCGGAGCCGATTCCCACGCAGAAAACGACGTGATCTACGGCCTCAAAACCCGCCGCGAACGCTTTAACAGCCTCGTAACTCGTCACATCGCCTGTGGTGATGAAATCCGCACTCTTCTCTCGGTCGAATCCTCGCACCGCGCAGCCTTCAGCAACAAATCCGTCCGCAATGGCCCGGCCAATGCCACGAGCGGCTCCAAACACAGCAATCGACTGACCTTCGAGATTCAATTTCATGCTGCAGTATGAGACAAGCCTCCCGCATCTGCAAAGGCCTCGTCATATCGAGCAAAAATCCTGATAGAGGCGGCGACCCCTGCTGTAACTGTTATCCCCATGAAATACTCTCCCTCTGCCGGGTGCTCCGGCTTCCGCCAAATGAACTTCCAGCGTCGCGAGGCGATGCGTATCGGCGTTTGCAGTGCGTTGGGGTTTAGCATGGCCGATTTACTCAAACATGAAGCGCGGGCCACTGTGGAGCCGGGGTTTTTCAAGGAGGGGAAGGCGAAGAGCATCATCCATCTCAATCTGCCGGGCGGGATGTCGCAGCAGGAATCGTGGGATCCGAAGCCGGAGGCACCGTCGGAGTATCGCGGGGCGTTTGGTGTGGCGAAGACGAACACGGGCGAGGTCTTCAGCGATAACTTCGCGCGTCTGGCGAAGGTGGCGGACAAGCTGACCATTGTGCGCTCCGTGGTGGGCAAGATCCCGGATCACCAGCAGGCGACCTATCATCTCTTCACCGGCTACACGCCGACAACGGTCATCGACTACCCGCAGATGGGCAGCGTGGTGTCGCATCTGTTTGGATCGCGGAAGGAAATGCCGCCGTATGTGGCGGTTCCATCCATGCGTGGCTTTGAAGGCGGCACGGGCTTCCTCAGCAGCAAATACGGCCCGTTCCAGCTCAATGCCGACCCTGGGGCGAAAGGCGAGTTTCAGGTGCGTGACTTCAGCATTCCGAAAGACATCTCGATGCAGCAGTTTGAGCGGCGCAAAGCAGCGCGTGACATCGTGGAGTCGCAACTCCGCAAGCTGGATGCCGACATCGACAAGCTGAACACGATGGATGACTTCTACAAGAACGCCTACTCACTGCTGACCTCCGATGCGGCACGGAAGGCCTTCTCGTTGGCGGATGAGAATGACGCGATGCGCGAGCTTTACGGTCGCGGCTACGAGTTGAAGCAAAAAGCACCTGCGGCGGTGGGCGAGCGTTTATTGCTAGCACGTCGTCTGGTGGAGGCTGGTGTGCGTTTCGTCAGCGTGAACTACGGCTCCTGGGACTCGCATGTGGACATCAAAGGCACCTGCACGGAGCACATGCCGGCACTCGATCACGCGATCAGCGGCCTCATCACCGATCTCGATCAGCGTGGCATGCTCGACAGCACACTCGTCATGGTCACCACCGAGTTTGGCCGCACGCCGAAGGTGAACACCAGCAATGGTCGCGATCACTGGGCGCGAGTGTATTCGATGCTGCTTGCAGGTGGCGGTATCACGAGGGGGCAAATCTACGGCGCCTCTGATGCGACCGCCGCCGAGCCTGCGCGGGATGAAGTGAAGCTCGAAGACTTCCTCGCCACGGTTTACAACCAACTCGGTATCGACTCGAACCAAGAACTCTCCGCTTTCGGTGGCACAAGGCCCATCGAGATCGTCAATGGCGGCAGAGTCGTGAAGGGAATCATCTCCTAGTCGTCATGCGTTTCTTTGCTGCTCTTATCGGTTCATCGTGTTTGCTCACCTCGGCTCTCGCTGGCCCGATGGTGCATCACATCGAGTATGTCACGCCTCGCGCAGGTCAGCGCGGCACCACGGTCGAGGTCACGATTGAAGGTTCCTTCATCAAGGAGGCGAAAGAGGCCCTCTTTTATCGTCCTGGCATCCGCTGTGTGGAGTTGAAGAGCCTGCCGTTGTTGCCTGAGCCTCGCAGCACGATCCACGGCGGCTTCATTGAGGGCAACGTGACAGCGAAGTTCCAGATCGACGCCGATTGCCCACTCGGACTACATCCCTTCAAGCTGCGCACGGCCACGGAGCTGACCACACTCAGCACCTTTGCGGTCACACGCTTTCCCATCGTCAAAGAGACACAGGAAGACCAAACGGTGCCGATGAACAGCGCCGTGCTCGGTCGCATGGACACGAATCAAGTGGGCGATGTCGATGTCTATCGCGTCACAGGCCACAAAGGCGAGCATCTATCTGTGGAAGTCGATTCCGTTTGGCTCACCGAGAAGTTTTACGCTGGTTCCGAGTTCGACCTCACCGCACGCATTCTCGATGCCAGTGGCAAAGAGCTCGCCCGCAACGACGACAGCGCCCTGCATCTGCAAGACCCGGTTTTGAGCACGATACTGCCCGCTGACGGCGAATACCGCGTCGAGGTCAAACAGCGCGTCTTCAACTCCGGCGGCAACTGTTACTACCTCGCGCACATTGGCTCGAATCATCGTCCGTTGGCCGTGTATCCCGCTGGTGGCATGAAAGGCGAAAAACTGGCCGCCACGCTACTTGGCGATGCCGCAGGCGATGAGGCCGTCCAGATAACGCTGCCAACTCAAACGGGCGATTTTCACTTCAACGACACGATGCCATCGCCGCTGCTGATGCGTGTGAGTGAGTTTCCAAACGTGCTCGAAGCCAAAGACGCCGATGAAACTGCCGTCAGCGCTTTGCCTGCCGCTTTGAATGGCAAAATCGAAGCCGCAGGCGATGCCGATAGCTTCCGCGTGAAAACCAAGGCGGGTGATCGCTGGCGCGTGCGTGTGTTTGCTCGCTCGCTCGGCACGCCGCTCGATCCGCGACTCACGATTCGCAAAGTGGATGCTGAAAACGATGACATCACGGCTGATGACTCGATTCTCACGGATCGCGATCTGTGGGCCATGTCGCGGCAGATTCAGCGGAAGGAACTCATGGACCCGGCGGTGATTTGGGAGCCGAAAACCGATGGCGATTACCTCATCAACATCACCGACATGCGCGCCCTCGGCGATCCGACTTCCGTTTACCGCATCGAGGTCGAACCGGTCCGTGATGAGATCAATACCTTCATCCAGGCCCGCGTCATCGACATGGTGGAGTGCCCGCGCCTCACCAGCATTGCTGTGCCGCAAGGTGGACGCTGGACGGTGAATGTGAATCTCATCGACGCACCCGGCAGCCGCTACAAAGGCGAACTCGATCTTGTGGTGCAGGGTTTGCCCAAAGGCGTGCGCATGATCGCTCCGCGAGTGCTTGCCGGTCAGCGGCAGGTGCCCGTGCAGTTCATCGCCGAGGCCGGAACGAAGCCGCAGACCGCGCTGATCTCCATCACCTGCAAAGCCACCGATGGCACGCCGCTTCTCAGCCGACCGCAGCAATCGTTTCCCTTCCTCGGCCACAGCGGCGGTCACGCCTGGCACTCGTTTGTCGTCCATGACTACGCTTTTGCCGTCACGGAGCCGACGCCTTATCAAATCGATGTCGAGCAGCCGACGATTCCACTTTCCCAAAACGGCGAACTCACGCTGCCGGTCAAAATCATGCGTAAGCCCGGGTTTGATGAAGCCATCGAGCATCAGTTCGACTGGGTGCCGCCCGGTGTCGAAGGCGAGCCCACGCTCACCATTCCTGCTGGTCAAAACGAAGGCACACTTCGCCTCAGCGCTAGCACTTCGGCCGTGCCGGGCACGTATCGCCTCGCCATGACTGCCTCCACCGCAGGCGGTTCTTATTATCTTGGCGCGGGTCGCATCCGCGCATCAAGTGCGTTCATCGACATCACCATCGCACAGCCCTACATCGCACTGAAGAGCAATCCCACTGCTGTGCGTCGCGGTGAAAAGGCGCAGGTCGTGTGGGATGTGGAGCACAAGAAGCCCTTCGAAGGCGAGGCCGAAGCCACGTTGCTCGGCCTGCCGAAAGGCTTGAGCGTCATCGGCACGCCCAAGCTCAAATCCGGCGACAAACAGCTCATCTTTGACATCACCGCCACCAGCGAGGCGCTGCTCGGCCAATACAAAGAGCTGAGCTGTGAGATTACCGTCACCGAACACGGCCAACAAATCCGCCAACGCACCGGCAAAGGCATCCTGCGTGTCGATCCGGCGCTTGTTCAAACTTCCAGCACGTCCCGCTAATGTTCCGATCCTTGTTTGTTTCGCTTTTGTTCACCGCATCGGTCATCGCCGAGGAAGTCCCGAGCTTTCGCCGTGATGTGATGCCCATTCTGTTTCGTTCAGGTTGCAATCAAGGCACCTGCCATGGCTCGGCACGCGGGAAGGATGGTTTCATGCTTTCGCTCTTCGGTTACGATGCCAAGGGCGACTACTACCGCATCACGCAGGAGATGGTGGGCCGTCGGGTGAATCTCGCGGCACCAGAGCAGAGTTTGTTGCTGCTCAAAGCCATCGGCAAAGTGCCGCATACAGGCGGTGAGTTGTTCAAACCGGACACGAAGTATTACAAGACACTGCTCGCTTGGATCGAAGCCGGAGCGCCGGATGATGCAGATGCGGTGGCGCAGCCGGTCGAGATCACGTTGTCGCCAGACCGCATCGTGTTTGAGGGTGGCAAAGGCACGCAGAAGACTACCGTGACTGCACGCTACTCTGATGGTTCGAAGCGCGATGTCACCGACCTCGCGCTCTTTGCCACGAACAACCCCGCCACGGCGAAGATCGACAAAGGTGGCATCGTCACCGCTGCCGGACGTGGCGACACGCATGTGTTTGCGCGGTTCAATCGCTTCACCATCGGCTCAGAGGTCATCGTGCTGCCGCAGGACAAAAACTATGCCTGGACGAATCCGCCCGCGCACAATTACATCGACGAGATCGTTCATGATCGGCTGAAAAAACTGCGCCTGCTGCCCTCCGATGTATGCGATGACGAAACCTTCATCCGTCGTCTTTACATCGACCTCACAGGTTCATTGCCGACGACGAAAGAGTATCGCGACTTCATGGCGGACACGTCAAAGGACAAGCGCACCGCTTTGATCGACCGCCTGCTGCAAAGCGAAGGCTTCACGGACCTGTGGACCGATCTCTGGGCCGAAATGCTGCGCGTCAAAGGCGGCGGCTACGCACCCAGCGCCACCGATGTAAAGGCCGCCGATGTCTATTATGAATGGATCCGCGAACAGATCGCCAAGAACCGCCCGCTGAACGAGTTCGTGGCTGATCAGATCACCGGCACGGGCAGCAACCTCAACAGCGGTCCCGCGAATCTTTATACCATGCTCGTGCATGACGTGAAAGTGACGCCGAAGAACCTCGCCGCTGATTTTTCGCAACTCTTCACTGGCGTGCGCATCCAATGCGCCGAGTGCCATAACCATCCCTTCGACCGTTGGACCATGGATGACTACTATGCCTGGGTCAGCTTCTTCACCGGCATCCAGCGCAAGCTCGGCGTCGAGCCGCGTGAGTTCTATGTCTTCAATGATCTCTCCGCTGCGCCTGCGAAACATCTCGTCGATGAACGGCCCATGCTGCCCACGGTGCTAGGCGGTGAAAGCAGCGTGCCGAAGGGCAAAGATCCGCGCCAAGCGCTCGCCGCATGGCTCACCTCGCCGAAGAACGAGCTTTTCACCCGCAACCTCGCCAACCGCATCTGGGCTCACCTAATGGGCCGCGGCCTCGTGGAACCGCTGGATGACATGCGCGTGAGCAATCCGCCCACGAATGGTCCGCTGCTTGATGCTTTGGCGAAACACCTCGGCGACTCCGGCTTCAATCTGCGCGGCTTCATTCGCGACATCACCACCTCACGCACCTACCAGCTCTCCGCCAAGCCGAACCAAACGAACGCCGACGACACGCGTCAGTTCTCCCGCTCCCAACTCCGCCGCTTGCGTGCCGATGTGCTGCTCGATGCCATCGTGGAGGCCACCGATGGCCAGCGAGGCTTCGGCTACTTCCCCAAAGGCACCAAGGCCATCCAGCACTACCCGCGCACGCCTGGAGATACGACACGCGCTCTCACGGGCGATCCGTTCTTCGAGACCTTTGGCCGAGCCGGACGTGCCAGTGTCTGTGTCTGCGATACCAAGTTCGAACCCACGCTTTCGCAAACTCTACACATGGTTGCCGGTGACACCGTGCAGAGCCAGATCGGAGCCGGACAAGTGATCGAGAAGCATCTCAAGGCCCTCACCCCACCCGAGACGATCATCGAAGACCTCTACCTCCGCGCCTTGAGCCGCAAACCGAAGCCGGACGAACTCAAGGCCCTGCTCGAACTCGTCGGCAGCGACACCAAGGACCGCAAACCCTACCAGGACATCTTCTGGAGCCTGCTCAACTCCACGGAGTTCATCTTCAATCATTGATCATGCGCTCGCTGCTGCTTTTCCCATTCCTGCTCACCTCAGCAACCGCCGCTGATGCCGTCATCACCTATGACGAGCACATCAAGCCCATCTTCCGTGAGCATTGTCTCAAGTGTCACGGCGAAGACGAGCAGAAGGCCGATCTGAACCTCGCCAACTTCACCGCCGTGCTCAAAGGTGGCAGCGGCGACAAAGCCGTCGTCGCAGGCCGTGCCAGCCAGAGTCTGCTCTTTCAATCCATCACCGCCGAAGACGAGGCCGAGCGCATGCCACCGAAGAAAGCACCTTTGCCTGCTCCACAGATCGAACTGATCCGTCAATGGATCCAAGGCGGCCTGCGCGAGTCCTCTGCCAGCAAATCCCTCGTCGCCGAACGCGACACCAGCTTCAAACCCGCTGCCACGCTGAATTTTGATGGTCCTCCACCGATGCCGGAATCGCTTCCAGCTTTCACGCTGCCAAAAGTGAAGCGTCCGCTGCCCATCATCGCCATGGCAGCAAGCCCTCGCGCTCCTTTGATCGCCGTCGCAGGTCATGAGCACGTTCGTTTGCTCGATGCCACCACGCAGAAGGAACTCGGCGCACTCGCTTTCCCTGAAGGTCAGCCCAACGTCATCCGTTTCAGCCTCGACGGTCGAGTCTTGATGGTCGCGGGCGGCAAGCCGGTGCAATCCGGCAGCGTCGTTCTCTTTGACGTGAAGACCGGCAAACGCCTCACCACTGTGGGTGATGAAACTGATGCCGTGCTCGCCGCCGATCTCAGCCCTGATCAGCAACTCATCGCCCTCGGCGGCTCCGGTAAGGTCGTGAAGATCTACAACACCGCCGATGGCAAACTGCGCCACAAGCTCACCAAACACACCGACTGGATCACCGCCCTCGCTTTCAGTCCCGATGGCAAGAAGCTCTCCAGCTCGGATCGCGCAGGCGGCATCCATCTCTGGGATGCAGCGGGCGGCGGCATCCTCCTCTCCCTCGCTGAGCACAAAGCCGCCGTGCGCGCTCTGAGTTGGCGCAGCGACAGCCGCATGCTCGCTAGCGGCGGCGAAGACGGCCTCCTCATCTGGTGGGACGCCAAAGACGGTTGGCCAGCCGTCACCAATACCAACGCACATCCGCCCGTGCGCCCCACCGGCTACTACGGCAAGCTCCCCAACGGCGTCCTCTCCGCCGCCTTCGGCCCCAATGGCGAACTCCTCACCGCCGGCCGCGACAAACAAGTGCGCCTCTGGGCCGCCAACGGCAGCGTTTTAAAGTCCTTTGCGAATGAGACTTCTCTGCCGCTGCAAACCAGCATTACCTTCGATGGTAAAGGACTGTTTGCCGGTGATGCTGCTGGCGCGGTGCGCTACTGGACGGCCGCGAACTGATCTTGGCTCAAACAAATGAATTATCAGAGGGCGACACGCCCCTGATGTTACTTGCCCGAAGTCTGCGCCCTAGAAGCTGCGACTGGTGCGTAGCTGGTCATGGACGACTGGGAGGCGCGGTAGTAGTTGCCGTCGCCCCAAGCGTAAGGATCATCAAAGGTGCCGTACATGGCGTAGTTATCTGTGGGCATCGGCCAGATCGCGTAACCACTGCCGTAACCGCCACCGTGTCCGCCATAGCTGTCTGGACCGTAGGCGGTGAGGTTGTAGCCATTGCCAACCACATGGCGGGACTGGGTGCAGGAGGCCATGGAAAGGGCGGCAAGAACCGATAGGAAGGACAGTGAGCGAGCGAGTTTCATTGGGTGGCGTTGATGAGGTGCGGGGACAGTTTTTTCGTATTTTTTGAGATGATGAGCCGCGACGGAGAAAAAAGCAATTCGATAACTCTGGAACTTGGAATCTTCCCCTCCGGTCTCACGTTTGAGTTACCCACCATGAAACCCATCGCCATCGCCCTGTTCGCCACGCTCAGCCTCTCTTTCGCCGCCGAACCTCCAGATACCACCGGCTGGAAGGATCTTTTTGTTGCCGATCTCTCCAATGCAGTCGATCAGGCTAGCTGGGTCTTTGAAGGCAAGGAACTCGTCGCCAAGACCCACGATACGCTCTGGACGAAGGACTCCTACGGCGATTTCATCCTCGATCTCGAGTTCAAAGTGATCGCGGAATCGAACAGCGGCATCTTCCTCCGCTCTGGGGACATTAAGAACGTCCTCTCAGCTCTCGAAATCCAAGTCCACGACAGCGCCGATGGTAGCAAATACGGCATGGTCGCCGCGATTTATGATGCCACCCCGCCCAGCAAGAGCATGGCCAAACCCGTGGGCGAGTGGAATCACTTCACCATCACCTGCAAAGGCCCGCTGGTCAGCGTGGTGTTCAACGGCGAGGAAGTCATCAAAGCCAACCTCGATAACTGGCCCGAAGTTGGCAAGAATCCGGATGGTACGCCCAACAAGTTCAAGAAAGCCCTCAAAGATTTCGCCCGCAACGGCCCTATTGGACTCCAAGGCCTCCATGGCAAAGCGCAGGCTCCGGTGTGGTATCGAAACGTGAAGATCAAAGTGATCGAGTAAAGTTGGTTGGCTGATGAATACCTCGGGAGTGTAGGGTGCGTACCGAGATGGGCGGCGCTCAGCGGCAATCGGGTGAGCGCATTGCTTGTGCTTCACGCGCTCGCGTCTAGCATGCGCGAATCGTTTTCCGAGGAGTTTCTCTTGTTTCCCCACCTTCAAGCCTGGTTCCAACGTCTGCGTGACCTCACACGTCATGGGCAGACCATGCTGCAAACGGTCGTTGTCGAAAGTGCGTTGGATCCCTTTCCGCTGCGGCGGTCACTGCTTGGGTATGGGAAGCGCAGCTTCTTCGCCGATCTGCGTGCAGGTGTCACGGTGGCGATGCTTAGCATTCCGCAGGGCATGGCGTACGCGCTCATTGCCGGGTTACCGCTGCAATACGGCATCACCTGCTCGGCCATTGCTGCAATCGTCAGCCCGCTGCTGTCTTCGTCGCGGCACACCGTGTTTGGCCCCACCAATGCGACGGCGTTCATGGTGTTTTCCTACTTCGCGGCGTATCCCCATCTCGATCGTCTTGGCATGATGCCACTGCTCGTATTTCTGACAGCGGCGTTGCTCATCATGGGCGCGTTTCTGCGGGTGGCAGATCTCACGCAGTTCATCAGCCGGACCGTGGTGGTCGCTTATGTCACCGGGGCGTCCATTCTCATCACCGTGAACCAGCTACCGGCGCTGCTAGGCATTCCAGCCGAGGCGCTGCAATCCAGCGGACATCCCATCATCACCTTTCCAGGACACGTTCAGCGCATTCTCACGCATCTGGGCCATGCCGAATGGCTGAGCATCGTATTTTCAGCGCTGACACTCGCTGGCTACTTCAGCCTGAAACGCTGGCTGCCGCGCTGGCCGGCGTTTGCCACCACGCTCATCGCAGTGTCACTGCTCGCGCTCATTCCAGCGGCGCTCGGCCAGCAAGTGCCGACATTCAGCAACGCCACCTTCAGTTGGAGTGAACTGCTGCCGCCTTTTCCTGATTTCATTTCCAGCAGCACGCTGCCCGACTTTAGCCGTCTGTTTGGACTCGCGCTTGCGCTCGCGTTCCTCGCCACGTTGGAAAACAGCGCTATGTCCAAGACGCTTGCGAGTCGTTCCAATCAACGCGTGGACCCCAATCAGGACATGCTCGCCCTCGGCGCGGCAAATCTCGCCTGCGCGTACCTCAGCGGCATGCCGGCTTCGTGCTCGCTGACACGCTCCGCCTTGAACTACACCTCTGGCGCACGCACAGGGCTCGCCAGCATGTGGAACGGCCTATGCTGCCTCATCGGTGCTTTGACGCTCGGCGCAGCTGTGGCTTACATCCCGCGTGCGGCGCTGGCCACGCTCGTCGTGTGCGTTGCGTTTTCGTTGTTCAACAAGCGCCAGATCAGCATCAGCTTGCATGCCACGCGTTCGGATGCGCTTGTGTTTGTCGTCACGCTCATCGCCACACTGATGTTGCCGCTCCATGTGGCGATCTTCGTCGGCATTGGTGTCTCCATCGTGCTGTATCTGCGCAAATCGAGTCGGCCATCGTTGGTGGAATACGAATTCAATGAGGAAGGCCTTCTCACTGAAGCACGGCAAGGCGGGCGCCAACATCCGGCGATTTCCATCGTGCATGTCGAAGGTGAATTGTTCTTTGGCTCTGCCGATCTGTTTCGCACGCAGATCCAGCGCTCATGCGTCGATCCCAATCTGCGTATCATTATCCTGCGGCTCAAGAACGCACGGCATCTTGATGCTACCTGCGCCATGGCCATTGAGGAACTGGTGCGTTTGCTGCGCGCCGACGGCCGCGATCTCATCATCAGCGGCGTGGTGAAGGATCTTTACCGTGTGTTGAAGGATTCCGGCCTCGTCGAAGTCGTCGGCAAGGACAACATCTTCCCTGCTAGTCCTACGAACCCGAACCTCGCAACGCGCAACGCCCTCATCCGTGCGCAGACGATCCTTGGTATTAAAGACGCTGACGTGCGCATCTATTACGATCCCTCGAAGCAGCCGAGCACGTAACCTGTTCCAATATGAAATGGTCTTTCCGCATTTTCACCTTCGCTGGCACCGAGGTGCGCATTCACGTCACGTTCTTTTTGCTGCTGCTCTTTGTCGCCAGCCAGAGTTTTCTCGGTGGCCACGGGATCACGGCAGCACTGGAGTCCACGCTGTTCATCCTCACGATGTTCACCTGTGTGTTGCTGCATGAGTTTGGCCATGTGCTGGCCGCACGCGGCTATGGCATTCGCACGCCGGACATCACCCTGCTGCCTATCGGCGGCGTGGCACGACTCGAGCGCATGCCACGCAAGCCCTCGCAGGAGTTTGTCGTCGCCATCTGTGGCCCGCTGGTCAATGTAATCATCGCAGCAGCGATCTATCTGGGACTTGGCATCAACGCAGAGTTCAATCCTGGCTACGATTTTCTCAAAGCTGGTCACTTCTTCGAGAAGCTCATGGTTTGGAATATTTTCATGGTGGCCTTCAATCTGATTCCCGCGTTTCCGATGGATGGCGGACGTGTGCTGCGCGCCGTGCTCGCCATGTTCATGGAATATGGCAAAGCCACACGCTTGGCTGCCTCACTAGGCCAAGGCATCGCCATGGTCGTGGTCATTCATATGCTGCTAACCTCCACGTTTCAGCCGATGCTGCTCTTGATTTGCTTCTTCATCTTCATGGCCGCTGGTCAGGAGGCTGCCAGTGTCACGCAGCAGGAGGCTACGCGGAATCTGCGTGTACGTGATGCCATGCTGACCGATTTCCACCGGCTGCCACCGCACGCCAGACTGCGCGATGGCGTCGAACTGCTGCTCGCTGGTGTGCAGCAGGATTTCCCAGTGCTCGATATGCATGGCGGCATGCAGGGCATGCTTACACGCCACGACCTCATTTCCGCACTAGCCGAGAAAGGCTCTGATCATCCCGTGATCGACGTCATGCGCCCAAGTCCCGCCGCCACACACCCCGCCACCGATCTCACCCAGGCACTCGATGCTCTGAGCGCCTGCGACTGCCCTGCTTTGCCTGTGCTTGATCCGCTTAGCGGTGAACTCGTCGGCCTCCTCACCGCTGAAAATATCGGAGAGACACTCATGGTGCGAGCTGCCTTGATGAAGGCGCGCGCTTGATTCATTCCGCCTTCGGTAAATTCACCGCAGGCAACGGCGCCACGATGTTCACCGGCCATGGTGTGAACTTCTCGATGATGCCGGGAGCGAGTTCTTTGCCGGTTTCATAGGCACGGCGGAACATTTCGAGTTTGGCGTCGATGTTATCGACATGATGCAGCGCAATCGCCTCCGGTGTCTTCGGCAGCACCGGTGAGCCAAACTCATGCGTGCCATGATGCGCGGCGATGAGATGCAGCAGGTGCAGGCGCACGGTTTCAGATGCGGGTTCGAGCAAGGTCCATTCTGCGGACTCGGACGAGTCCAGCATGTCACGCCACATCTTATTCACCAGTTCCAGACCCAGAGGAATGTGGCCCAGCATCTCGGCGGTGAGGTTATAGGGCATGGTGAAGCCAGATTCGGCATACGCGTTCTCCCAGAGCTTGCCGCAATCGTGAAACAGGACGCCAGCGATCATCAAATCGCGGTTCAAAGTCGGATAAACGCCCGCAATCGCCAGCGCGCAGCGCATCATCTGCGCCACATGCTCCACGAGGCCGCCACGCCGCGCGTGATGATTTTTGCGGGCAGCACCGGTGCGGCGAAAACGTTCGCCATGACGCTCCAGAAACGCGGAACAGAGCTTCAGCAGCCGTGGATCGCGAATCGACTCGATGAAAGCCACGATGTCGTTGTAATCGGCATGCTGGCGTCCGGCGAGGTCGGGATCACCGAGCAGGAGTGTGTTCATTTCCTCCTCCGAAAGGATACGCATCTGCACTTGTCGAGGTTCGAGACCGTATTTGCCATCTACCCACTGCCCGGCGAGCTGGATGAAGGTGTTGCGCGCGAGTTTGGCCGCATCGTGAAACAGCGGGTTGTTGTCGAACACACGCCAGACGAACGCATCGCCTGCATCGACAAGTTTGACCTCGAAAAACGGGCCACCGGAACTCGTGGTCTTCTCGATGCGAGATTCAACCTGCAGATGCAACCGGTAAGGCTGTGGCGTTTGATTGGCGACCTGCCGCAGTTGCGTGATCGAGATCAGGTCGAGATCGCTGACGAGTGTGTCTTCCATGCTACAAGCATGGCTGTGGGGCGGGTGCAACGTCAAGTGTGAAGGAAGTGTGGTGGTTCTTGATTCTGTGCTTGGAATCCCACATGCCATCCGTGTAGGCTGCACGCATGTCTCCTTCCAACCTCTCCCGCCGTCAGTTCGGAACCCTCGCCAGTGTCAGCGCTTTCGCGGCGATGCTGCAAACGCAGATTGAAGCCGCCGACAAGGCTGCGGGCGGCAAGTTGCGTCACTCCGCGTGCAAGTGGTGCTACAAAGAGATTCCGCTGGAGGATTTCTGTCTCGCTGCAAAGGAGATCGGCCTCGAATCTGTCGAACTGCTCGATCCGAAGGATTTCGCCACGGTGAAGAAGCACGGCCTGCATTGCGCCATGGTGAGCTATCCCACCATCGAAGGTCCTGGCGGCGTGAAGATCGGGCCGATTCCGAAGGGTTGGAATCGCATCGAGCATCACGACCTGCTCGTGCAGGCCTATGAGCCACTGTTGAAGGAGTCTGCGGAGTTCGGATTCAAACAGGTCATCTGTTTCAGCGGCAATCGCGACGGCATGAGCGACGAGCAAGGCCTCGAAAATTGCGCCAAGGGCCTACAGCGTCTTCTTCCTCTCTGCGAAAAGCTCGGCGTTACGCTGGTGATGGAACTGCTGAACAGCAAAGTAAACCACCCCGACTACATGTGCGATCACAGCGCCTGGGGCGTCGCGCTGTGCAAAAAGCTCGGCTCACCACACTTCAAGCTACTCTACGACATCTACCACATGCAGATCATGGAAGGCGATGTCATCGCCACTATCCGCCGTGACCATGAGTTCTTCGCGCATTATCACACCGGTGGTGTTCCCGGCCGTGCCGAGATCGACGAAACGCAGGAGCTCTATTACCCCGCCATCATCAAAGCCATCCAGGAAACTGGCTACGTCGGCTATCTCGGTCAGGAGTTCATTCCGAAGCGCCCCGATAAGCTCGCCTCGCTCAAGCAGGGCGTGCAGATCTGCACGGTGGCTTGAAGAATTCGGTGCAAACGTCCAGCCTTACACAGGCACCAGCTTCTCCAGTTCCTCCGTCGCCTTTTCCCAATCACTGGTGAGTTTGGGGATTTTGGTCTCGACGGCTTCAAGTTCGGCACTGAGGACGCGGAACTGGGCGGCGTCAGCGTAGGTGGCTTCTTCTTGGAGGAGATTGACGATCTCGTGCTTGCGCTTGTCGAGCGTGGCGAGTTCCTGCTCGATCTTGAAAATGCGCAGGTCGAGTTCCTTCTTGGCTTTGCTGTAGGCATTGCGTGCATCGGCTTCGGCACGGCGCTGTTGTTTGCTTTTGGGCGGTTCACGCACGGCGGGAGCGGCCCAATTGGTCGGTTGAGCGTTGTGCAGTGTTGCGGTCAAGGCTTCGCGGGCGGAACCGGACTTGGTTTTGTCGAGGTAGTATTGATAATCCCCGGCGTAGGGCGTGATGACGCCAGCGCTGACGTGCAGTACCTGCTTCGCCATCTGGCGGATGAAGTGAACGTCATGGCTGATGAAGACGAGCGTGCCTTCGTATTGCTCCAACGCGCCGATGAGGGCGTCGATGCTGCCCATGTCGAGATGCGTCGTGGGCTCATCCATGAGCAGGAAGTTCGGTGGATCGAGCAGCAGGCGCACGAGCACGAGGCGTGACTTTTCACCACCGCTGAGGACACCGACGGGCTTGAAGACGTCGTCGCCGTGAAACAAGAACGAGCCGAGCAAGGTGCGGCACATGTTTTCGCCAGGACGGCTCGGCAGGTCCATGGCAGACTCGAGCACGGTGTGACGCATGTTGAGCACATCGCCGCGATACTGGGCGAAGTAGCCGAGTTTGACGTTGTGACCGAGTTCGCAGGCACCGGCCTGCGGTGTGAGCGCTCCGGCGAGAAGTTTGAGCAGCGTGGATTTGCCCGCGCCGTTTGGACCGACAAGCACGGTGCGCTCGCCTCGCTCCATTTCGAGATTGAGGCCGTTGTAAACGGGCTGCGTGCCATAGGCGAAATCAACGTCCTTCACACGGATGACACGCTGGCCGCTACGAATCGGCTGCGGAAAGCGGAACTTCACCGTCTTGGCGTCGGCGACGGGCGCATCGACTTTTTCGATGCGGTCGATCATCTTCGCTTTGTCCTGCGCACGAGAGGCGAAGTTGGCCTTGGCTTTGAACTTGTCCACCCAGGCCTGCATCTTGGCGAGTTCGCGCTGCTGGTTGTCGTAGGCACCCTGCAACTGCTCGGCACGCGCGGCTTTCTCGCGCAGGTAGTTGTCGTAGTTGCCGACGTAGCGGGTGATCTTGCTGTGGGCGATCTCAAGGATGCTGTTGGTGAGAGCGTTCAGGAACTCGCGGTCATGCGAGATCATGAGGATGGCGCCCGGATAGCCTTGGAGGTAGTTTTGGAACCAGATGAGCGATTCGAGGTCGAGGTGGTTCGTCGGTTCGTCGAGCAGCAGCAGATCCGGCTCCTGCACTAGCAGGCGGGCCAAATGCGCGCGCATCACCCAGCCACCGCTGAGCGTGCGGGCATTGCGCTCGAAGTCGGATTCGCGAAACGCGAGGCCACTAAGGATGCGCTTGGCCTTCGGTTCGATTTCCCAGCGATGATCCTCGTCCACATGACCGGTCGCCAGCTCCAGCACCGTCACATCCTCAATCGGTGCACTCTCCTGCGGCAGGAAGCCGAAGCTGATGCCGCGTTCCATGACCACCTGGCCATCATCCGGCGTGGTGTCCTGAAGCAGGAGCGAAAACAACGTCGATTTGCCAGCGCCATTGGGGCCGATCAGGCCGATTTTCTCGCCACGGTTGATGTGAAACGACACCTGGCTGAACAAGGTGCGACCGGCGTAGGCTTTGCTGACATTGGAAACGGAGAGCATGGGGAAAGGGGCGCGCACAGTGCCCCTGATTCGTCTCATGTCGAGTTTGCAGGCGATTTCGTGACTGCTTGGGAAAAAGCGTCCGCTGGCGGGCGTTTGCCACTTGCATGCATCTCTCGCGCTTTCTCATCGGGTCGCTTCTGGCGACGAGTTCCCTCGCTTCCGCTCAAACCATCGCCGTGGCGAACGGCTGGTATCAGTTTCGCGGCCCTAACCGCGATGGCATCTCGGCGGAGACCGGTTTGCTCAAATCGTGGCCTGCCGACGGACCGAGGCTGCTGTGGGAGATCAAGGGCGCGGGCGGTGGCATGGGATCGGTCACCGTGGGCAATGATCGTGTGTTCGTGGTCGGCAATCGCAAGGAGGGTGTGTCGATCACGGCCTTCGATTTGAAGACGCAGCAGGAAGCCTGGAGCACGGTGATTTGCGATAAGCGCGATCAGCCGAACGGTGCGCCGACATTTGATGGCGAACGGCTGTATGCGGTGAGCAAAAATGGCATCCTGGCCTGTTGTGATGTCGAAAGCGGCGAACTGCTCTGGCGGAAGAGTTATACCGCCGACCTCGGTGGCCAAATCATGAGCGGTTGGGGTTACAGTGAATCTCCACTCGTCGATGGCGATCTCGTCATCGGCGTTCCGGGCGGCAATGAGAGCATTGTGGCAGCGATGGATAAGAAAACCGGCGCGGTGAAGTGGAAATCTGCTCTGCCAGCCGATGTCGGCTCCAAAGGCAAGGATGGCGCAGGCTACACCGGCGTGGTGATCTCGAACGGCGGCGGTGTTAAGCAGTACATCACGCTGGTGGGCCGCGGACTCGTCAGCGTGCGTGCTAGCGATGGCAAAACGTTGTGGACTTACAATGCGGTGGCTAACGGCACCGCCAACATCCCTACGCCGCTCGTGTGGGACGATTATGTCTTCACTTCTTCCGGTTACGGTACCGGCGCAGCGCTGCTTCAACTCAAGAAAGACGGCGATGGCGTATCAATGGAAGAAAAGTACTTCCTCAAAGCGGCCACCTTCCAAAATCACCACGGCGGCATGGTGCGCATCGGTGACTATATTTACGCCGGCAGTGGTCATAACAACGGCATCCCCGTCTGCCTCGAATGGAAAACAGGTAAAGTCGTGTGGGAGCAGAGCGAACGCCCCGGTCGCGAAAGCGCCGCAGTGATCAGCGCCGATGGCGAACTGTACTTCCGCTGGCAAGACGGCACCATGGGTCTGCTTGAAGCTTCCCCAACGGGCTACAAGCTCCTTGGCTCCTTCAAACTGCCCGCC
>Ga0114966_10001181_pt1 | contig 24385 bp, 36 predicted proteins | sample M_130207_XF_Meta_FD_87029 | JGI IMG/M metagenome (GOLD analysis project Ga0114966, IMG submission 87029) | Freshwater microbial communities from Lake Montjoie, Canada to study carbon cycling - M_130207_XF_MetaG | ecosystem: Environmental > Aquatic > Freshwater > Lake | place: Lake Montjoie... | reverse complement strand
TTTTGTTTTTTTTCTTTGTCAATTGTCTTTTTTTTTTCTTCAGCAAACATTAAATTTTTTTTTAAAAATATTTTTTTTTTCTACTACTATTAAAATTATAAAAAAAATTATAAAAAAAAAAAAAAAATAAAAAAAAAAATAAAAAATAAAAAAAAAAAAAAAAAAAGAAAATAGAAAAAGAAAAAAAACAAAAAAAAACAAAATATAATAAAAAAAATAAATGCTGTGTAACGTGAAGAACGGGCAATGTGTCTTGAAACCGAAGTGTAAGAGCAGTCGATCGTCTTCCTGTTCTTCCATATCTAAGAAATGCCGTAAAAAGGCATTAGCAAAGAAATGTAAAAAGGCGATGAAGAAGTGCAGGAGTAGATGTGCGACGGATAACTGCGATACCGGATCCGTAATCTATGTAAAGGAGGTCAAATGCGGGAAGAAAGTGAAGCCGTGTGGCCGAAAGAAGTCCAAGGGCCTGTTGTGTCGTCGGTTAAGGAGTCCGAGGCGCTCAAAGGGCCCTGCAAGGCGGCGGAGGTCGATGAGTAATAGGAAGCGTTAAAGCTCTTTGACCGAGATGGACCCAGGGGGCCCCATTGCATTGCCTTGCGGATGTTATTGTGCATCCGAACAGTTTCCTCTCGCTCTTCAATCAGGATCTGTTGGGCTTTTTGGAGTTCTTTTAGGACGACTGCTTCGATCTGGGCATTAATCAGGGGTTCTATTTCAAACTTTCCGAGACGACGGGCTTGATTTTCAAAGTCGTCCAGGATCTGGAGTGAAATGGCGCGGGCACTTGAAGAAAATTCGTCAAGGCACTGGGTAACCCTGGCAGCGAGGTCGTCTGTTGTTGCTTGGGTCATTGCTGCGACGGTGGGGCCCAATAGGGCCAAGGCCAGCTTTGTGCCGTCTGTGGCAAGGATGGATGTCACCGAGTCTCTCAGATCCTTTTTGGATGAGACTATAAGATCCTGGAGGTAGCCGTCGAGCTGGCGGCAGCCCTGGCGGACGGAATCGGCAACAAGATTATTGATTTTAGCATTCATATTTAATTTTTTTAAAAAGCGAGAAAAAAAAAGAATAAAATGTATGACTTGACGGGACGAATACAAAATACCCATTTTGAATTTACAAGACATCTGCGCCGGGTTATAACCTGTATGCCGGCAAATGCTATAGTTGCGAGAGACCCAATAATACCCCTGTGGACTCCGGAAGCTTTGCTTCCGTTGCAATCGGCGCAATTTAACGATGATGTGTCGCTGGCGGATGTGTCCGATGTGGACAGTGTGCTGTCACGGGGCAGTGCGCTGTCACAGGGCAGTGCGCTGTCCCAGGGCTTCGAGAGCCTTCGACAATCACTACACAAGCTCGACTTTAAGACGGACACTGAGCTGGCGATTCTGCGCGAGGAGATTGGCCGGGAGTCGGCTGCGCTGTACGAAGCAGTGGATCGGATGCAGATTAAATTCAGGGAAGATGAGGCCCTTTTAGTAGATCGAGAGCAGGTGAGGAGTCGGCCATCGACATTAATGCAATTGCTCGCGACGCTTCCGCTAGCACAGCAGCCGGCACTGGGTACGATGCAGGAGTTCAGTATCCGACTCCAGATGGCCGAAGAGCTTCATGGCCAAGCTAGGTTGGAATTACGATGCTCAGGGGTATTGAACCAAGAACAGCAGCTGGCGCTACTGGATGTCCGGCTGGATTGCGACGGCGTAGGCTATGTTATCCGGGGCCATCTATTACACGCATTTACCGGCCTGGAAATAACCATTACAAGTAGCCCATTTGTTGGAGTAACTCGGTTACCGTTCGATAGCGTTCTGGCAATTGAATTGTGGGTTAGCAGTGACGTGGAAGGGGCAGTAATGGTTGTGGAGACAATGCTGTATCCAAATCGGGGAATTAAATGGAAATAAAATATTTTATTTTTTTTTTTTACAATTTAAGATTTTATAAAATTTTATTTAAAAAATTGCCATTGCCACCAAAATCGCCACCGACACCGCCACGGGTTCCTCAGGAACCCCCGACACCGCCATCGCCTTTGCCACCGACACCGCCGCCGCTATCGCCGCCAAAACGGCTTTTTTGGGTAAAATAAAATTAATAGCGCAAGCTTTTTTTGATTCTATTTTTTTTTTCTATTTTTTTGATTATAAAATTTTATTTGAAAAACTGCCACTGCCACCGACACCACCGCCGCCATCGCCGCCATCGCCGCCGAAACGGCCATTTTTTTTTCTATTTTTTTGAATAAAATTTTATTTAAAAAACCGCCATTGCCACCGACACCGGCGCCGCTATTGACGCCATCTCCACCAAAGCTCGCGCTAACCCAAAAGAAATACCAAATTTTTTTTTTTCGATTTGCGTTATTTAATATCTTTTAGCATTGATAGCTTGGGAAATGCAAGGACAGCTTTGTGCGGCAAAGGGTTCAATTGCCGAAACGGATACAGTGCTCAGGTTACCATTATTTCTGGGCAGAACGGCGCCGCTGGTAAGGACCGGCATAAAACAATTAAGGTTCCACGAGAGATCGGGGATATTAATGTATGGGTGTTCTGTAACCTCGCCGGGGACGCCGTTTTCGTTCATGTAAAACCAGTTGGAGACAGGGCGTTGGTGGCGTTGCATTTATTTTTAATAATATAAATATAAATATAAAGAAAAAAAAATCTAATTTGCAATGGGTTGGCGACGGGGCAAGCTAATGGGCAATTGGGATAGGGCTCGGCGGCCCATGCCGATGGCCGAAGCCATTGCGATGAGGGGCCACCGGAGTTTTTCGTAGACAGACTCGATGAAAGCAATATGGTCTTCCATTTTTTTTGACGCAACAGTCAACAAGTCTATCGATGCTCTGATTTCACGGAGTTCTGCAAGGATCTGCTGTTCCATTGTTTTAAAATAATTTATTAATATAAAAATAATAATATAATAATATTTTTTTTTATCTTGGCAATTTCCGGGCTCGGCAACGGTAAAGGGCGATGGCCGACAATGGCGGTGCAGACGGGGTATTACCCGGTGCGGACGGGGTATTACCCGGATAGCTTTGCTTTTGGATCTTGATAGCTTCGCTTTTGGGGAAGGCTAGCTTCGCCTTGGTCTTGGCCTTGGCCTTGGAAGCCTTGGCGGCGGCGGCTTTAAAGGCGTTGAGTTCGGCCACGGTGCAGGCGAGTAGAACGACCTCGTGAAAACTGGAAAAGTCGTCGAAGATGTCTGCACTTGCCATGATGCAAAAATGATAAAAACAAAGAAAAAATATATAAATTTATAGTTGTGTTTATTTTTTTTAATGACAGGTGAATATGTAAAAAAAAGAGTATAAATAGGGCACTTTTATATAGGTAAGATCAAAAACAAGAGGCCAGTCGACCAACAAGATGCAAGCTGCAACCTACAACGCAATTCCGCTTAATGCCTGGAAACTTGGCAATATTACGACGACTCCGAAGGGGCTCAAAAAGATTGAAGTACTTGCGGAAGACGGGAGCAAGCCGGTGTTTCAGCTGTGGAAAGCCGGTGATACTTATCTGCGAGCGCCCTATGGAATCTCGGAGCCGTTCAACAGCAATGGAGGAATGCCTGACTCGGCTGCTGGACCGGTGTCGGTGAAAGGGATGCCGCTGGAGCTCAAGAGCAACGAGCACCTGGCCTTTGCCCAGCAATTTGACAATTGTGTGCTGGCATTGCTTTGTGCGAATCAGAAGCGGGTGTTTGGCGATTTTGGGGATGCGGATGAACCATTGCCGGTGAGCATGCTAAGACGCCAGTACTGTGGGCTGGTGAAGCTGTCGAAAAAGCCTGAGTACCCGGCGACTGCGCGGATAAAAGTTAATGTTGGCAACAGCGACATGGCGACAACGTTTTTGCGGTTTGAGAATCAGCGAGTAATTAATAGTGACTTTAATGCGCTGGTCCGCAACTGTGCAGTGATTCCAATTCTGGAGTTCCAAGGGATTTGGCTGAGCTCGACGGGTGGATTTGGAGTAACGGTGCAGGCGACGCAAGTGCTCGTGATGACGCAAGGCCTGAGCCAAAATGTGGGATTTGCGGGGCTTGAGTATATAATGAATGAAAATGAAAATAATGAATGAAATAAAACTTTCAGTTTTTAATAAAAAAAGTATAAAAAAAACCAATGCATTTTCTATTGATATTTTTAATAGTGTTGTTGCTGATGGGTAGTTTTAGTTTTGTATCGTCTGAATTTAGGGGGTAAATATATTAAAACTTTCAGTTTTTAATAAAAAAAAATTTTTTAATCAAATTATTAAAAAACAAATGGCATGTAGCAATGCAGCAGGATGTGTAGGGGGCGGGTGTAAAAATTGTAGCACCCCGAAGGAGACGTTTGGACGCGGCGGGCCCCTTGGCACGGGAACGCTATGGGCCGAGGGCGACAATCTTTTCCAACGGATTTGCTTTAGCCCGCCGTTTACGACCGGCTGTAATCAGAGTGTTAATTGCATCGACACAATAGCCACATCGGCGGGCTGTGTCTACGACGCGGAGTGCCCGGGCGGCCAGCGGTGCAAGGACGCGGTGTGCACCCCGAACGTCCGCACCGGTCCCCAGTACCAGTCGAACGGGTCCTACGGGTCGTTTGCAATGGGAAATAGCCATGCGACGCCAACCATTAATCCACAGGGGATTGACTCGTTCTCGTACAATGACCCGCGGCTGCTGCAGCATCTGCCGGCGCCGTTCGGGGAAAGTATGGCGAGTGCGCAGAAGTTTCTGGAGACGACGTGTCCGAGCTCGCCGGGACTGCTGTATACGCAGGCGGCCGATGCGCCCCCGGGGCTGGTGTGTCCGCTATTTCCTGGGTACGTAAAGGAGCGCAACTGCCAGAACTGTATCCAGACGCTGGCCAAGTGCAACATGCTAAGCGGCTTCCTGAGCAAGGAGCAGTACGACGAGTGCAAGAAGCGGGAATCGTGCTTTCAGTATGACATAGCGCTGCCGAACGGGATACTGCATCCGGTTGGGTACCGGATGACGCCGGAGTGCGTGGCGGTGGCGCGGGATGCGATTACCCAGTGTTCACACGACTGCTCGCCGGTGACGCGGCCGTACTTTTAAAAGAATAAATTTTTTTTAATTAATTTTTATTACAAATCATCTTGGCAATTTATAAAACTTTTGCCATTATAAACAAAATTCAACAAAAATCTGGTGTTTTGATGAGATATACTGTAGACGTTGGATAATGTAGGCCCACATGTGGTAAGAAAAACATTATTGGAGGTGAAGGTAACTGTCATGTAATTTGTGGCGGGAAATGGCGTAACGAAAAATATGCTCAGCTGATCGCCTTTTTTCGATCGACTTGCATCAACAGAAATGTTAACCAAAGTTGGGTTACTTACAGCGAGCTGGTCAGTTGAAAATACAAGCCGGTGGATAGTATTTATGCCACTGGCTATTATATTGTACGAAGAATTGAGCAATTCATTTTCAGAAAGTTTTCCAGTAGCCATGATTCCGGACACTGTCATATTTTTGAAACGCGAATCTCGAGGAACCATTTTTTTTATTAAATTTTGTTTTTATATTATTTTATTAATTAACAATTCTCTGTCGTCTGAATGAATTTTTCACCGTCAAACATCAAAAGTAGGCCAAAAAATTGATAGCCCATAACCGATATAGAGTTTGTCGGAACTCCAGCAAAAGTAACATAGGCATTCGCCGGTATATTGATTGTTGCTTCGTTGGCAAAAAACGGTGCTGAAATTTCAATTAGGACAATAACCAAATCTCCTATCTTTGCCGTGGCACTTTCGATTACCGGGGTAAAGCTTGCCGCCTCGGTAGTATTGTCTATGGTTGCCGAAATGATTTGCCTTGCCGGAGGGAATTCGTTGTACACGCTAACATTATTTCCCACTGCAAGATGACTGGTTACTACCAGATTACTAGCAAAGTAGTCTTTTTGAACAAAGCCAAACATTATTTATTTATATTTTTTCAACTAAATTCAAAAGTATTTATAAATTTGGTCCCTTGCCATAGTAGTGGTAAATTATAGGGCTGTCCCGCAGTAATTGTAAACGATGTTGCACCCAGCGTATTTCCCATCCACGTATAGTTGACATTGGCCGGAAGATTGACTGTAATTGTCTGGTCCCCGAATGTGTCGAAGAGGATAATTACCTGGTCCCCGATTTCCGAATTAGTTGAATCGACGGTCAAGTTATAGGTGACTGGCGCAGTTGTGCTACCGAGCGGCGGAATGGTAATGACGCTATAGTGCCCGATTGGAACCGCGGGATAATCCTGGCTTATTGGGTAAATAACATTTGGCACAATTAATTTTCCTGCAACTGTGTGGCCAGATATTGTCGAGTTTGACAAAAAAATGTCTTTTTCTACAAGGCCAAACATCGAATTTTTTTAATTAAATTACTAAATTTAATTTATTAATAAAGTAATTAAAAAAATTAATGAAAACAACAGAGCGAAAAGCGCTGCGGCCTGCGGTGCGGCTAATGATTGCGGCCAGCAACGGGTACGACTGTGTGCTGTGTGGCCACCGGCTGGGGGCCCAGTTCCACATTGACCACCGGGTGGCGCTCTGCAATGGCGGCGAGGACGGCCTGGACAATATGCAGGCGATCTGTGCGAACTGCCACGCGGACAAGACCGCAGTTGACAACCAGATTTACTGGGACAAGCAAGAGGAAATCCGAAGTGGGGTGTCGCGGTTTTTCAATCCGTTTGCCTATCAAGGGCCGCGCCGGGCGCCGACACGGCGGCTTTAAATAAAAAAATTTTTTGTGTTTTAGAACAAATTTGCTATATAAACTGGACAATTATTTACTTATTCATTCACAAAAAAAAAATGCCCAAGGAAGCAAGACGTACTTTTGTGGTGGACTCGATCGAGGACGTGCGAAATCGTAATTCTCCGAATTCCCCAGGGCGCGAGTACCTGACACGGTGGCGCGGCTACAAGACGCCAAGCTGGAACCGCGAAGAAGACTTTCCTGAGTGTTTCTTTGATGTGCTGCTGCTGCAAGACTTTCTGGCGATTGCGAAGCCGGATCAAGAACTAACGGAAGGCGTCAAGCTGCTTTTGAACTTGAAAAAAATAAAAAATTAAAAATTGTTAATAAAAAAAAAATAAAATAAAATGCAAATTATCCGCCGCCCTATCGCGCTTATTGTTTCGCTTGTGATTGGCTTCATTGGCTTCGTACTGATTATGGTGTTTTACTACCAGTACAATAAAAAACAAAAGAACTCTAGCAATGCCAATCCCCAAAAGGGCCTGTGTGTGGCCGGGTTAATTCTGGTTGGGCTAATGATGCTGCACTTTGTGATTTACAGCACACTGAGCCTAATGAAACCAAAATTTTGAACAAAAAAATAAAAAAAATTTATTAAAAATTTGAATTAAAAAAAAAATGTTTAGCAATGACGTGATTCTTTACATCGCAACGGCACTCATAGTGATCGGGTTCATACTGCTGGCCGTCTACTACAACAAGGCCCGAAAGAATCTAAATAGTCCGGCGACAAACACAGCGCCCCATTCCGCCTACTACTGGGTCGGCCTGGTGATGGTGCTGCTGGGCTGGGGTATGGTCATTGTAGTTGTCGTAAAAAAATACAACCGTATTAAAAAAATCGGTCGGTCTTCGTTCCTAATTAGATAGATTGAATGCGTTACGCCTCAGCAGACAGTTATAATAAAAAAAAAAATGACATTTGCATTTACACAACTGCCGATTGATCTGCAGCAATTTATCGTCCAGAAAATGCCGGCTATTGACCGGTATTTTATGATGGTTTGTTCAAAGTCGTTGGCGCAACGGCTCGGTAAAGAAGCTCTGGAGACCCGACTGAATTTGGTCCAACAGGCAGTGGCCGAGGGCGTCATGCAGCGCATCTGCTACCTGTTGCCGCCGACCAGCTGGAAATACGGCTACCACTGGGTAACCCACGGGGCCGCCAAGCTGCCGGCTCATTTTTGGAAAATCCTGGGCTATGGGGTTAGTGTCGGGGACTACTACCGGAGTGCCGAAACGAAAATTGGGGTGATGCGACACCTAATGATGTCCGTATCGTTTACCACCAGGGAAATCGTTGAACTGATCCGGATCGGGGTGTCGGTACTATTCATCGAGGACTTCTACCTGGTCCCGCTGCTGGAGACCCTGGTGCGCCACGAACGAATAGCGGACACAAAGCGGCTTTTGCTGTCACTCGTCAGGGCAGGACGGGTTGATCTCACGGCGAGGTTTTTGGGTTTTTTTTCCAGAATTTCCCCAATTATTTTGAACTCGGCGATGCGGATGGCCTGCGTCGTTAACATGGTTCCAGATTTTTCCGCTATTTTACTTCCCTTTTATTAAAGAAAAAGAAAGCTTGATGCTGTCGATGCCGTGCCCGGCTAGATGTTGCAGCAATTTAATGTTTTTTATTTTTATTTGCACTGTTAACTCAATGGTGACAATATCTGTATTGTACATTCTTCTACTGTCTGGGGCCATCGCGGCATCGGACCTAGCCTGGTTGTTTTTTATCGAAGTAACGTTCTGCGGGAGTGTACTGCTTTTCGTTGGGCTGGTTAGGGAGGTAAACCACTGCTACCGCACCAGGCCTGTTTGCACGCCAACGCCGCGGCCGGAAATTTTACAGCCAATAGCGGCAAAAGAAATTTGATAATAAAAAAATATTAGTTGTCATCTGAAATATAAAAAAATTTTTTTTGTTATTCTTATTTTATTTGTTGCGTTTGTTCTTGTTACAAATGCTTTAGGGATTAAAAAGTCTTATATATTTTTTCTATTTTGTGCAAGTAAGACGCCAATAAAAAAAAATAGTATTGAAAATTTTTTTTCTTTTTGGCCCTTTATGGGCCTTATGAGAAACGACATATAAATAAAATTATACAAAATAAATAAGAGTAAAAAAAACATGTCGCAAGGTATTTTAGGGGTATAAACGACAAATATTTAAAACAAAAGTTTAATTAAAAAAAGGTAAAAGCAGGGGAAGAAATTTTTGGGATTCGTCAATGGTACAAGCCGCCTGGACGGCCGAGTTTAGTATATTTCGCGGAATGTCAACGTACTGTTGCAAAAGAGAAATCAGTAGATACTCGTTATTGGACCTGATGATGGAGAGAACAAGCTGCTTTAGATTTAAATTTGAAAGGCCCTTGCGGTGCGGGAAATCCTCGAGCTCACCAACGATTGGAATGAGCAAGTAGTTTTCGACGTGCAGTTTGACAAGGGCAAATTTAACGATATTTGCGATGGAAATGGCGGTGAGCTTTGTAGAGTTTATGAGGTGCAGCATGACCCGGGTCTTGGTGGCCATCCACTGGTAAAAGTCCTCGACAAAGAAACCGTAGCCGAGCAAACTCCAGAAGTGAGCTGGGGAAGAGACGCACTTTCGGGTGATCCAATGGTGGCCGAATTTTGGGGAAGTAGGCGGCAGGAGATAGCGGATGCGGGGCATCGAGTCCTGGGCGATGGCGATTTGGAGGAGACCGGTGCGGGTTGATATGCGAGAGCGCGAGAGGCCGGCGAAAGCCTTTGATGAGACAAGGAAAAAGAAGCGGTCGAGGACGGGTAATTTTGAGACGATGAGTTCCTGGACGTCCTGGGGAAGAAGGGGAAAAAAAGAGAACGTGCGATGCTGCATTGCAATTAAAAAATGAAATTAAAATTAAAAAAAAATAGAAAAAAACAAAAAAAATTAGGAACAAGAATTTTTATTAGGCATTGCGAGGCCGATGACGGCGCAAGCGATGCGTTCGCCGGCGTTGCCGCTGACACCGGACTCCCTGGCGATTTCGGTGAGGTTGCCGTTGGGGTCGCGCTCATTTTGGTAGATGCCGCAGTCGTCTGCGTCCTTGTGGATGACAACGGCGCGGCCAAGAATGCTGTCGGGGCCGTAAAGCCTGACGAGGTCGTCGCGGTAGTTGCCGACGTAGATGTACCTGCCGATGCCGAGGCTGCTGTCGGTTTGGTTCTGCCAAACGTTTAGGTTATTTATGAGGTCGCCGACGTGGCGGGGACCGAATTTGTCGCCGTTCCGGATGGAAGAGTGCTTGGAGTTTCTGGGGTTGAAGTGGCTGCAGGTGCTGGTGCAGCTTTGGGTGAGGTCGCCGTAATTGTGGATGTGGCAGCCGTGGTTTCCGGCCCGAGAGAACCCAGCGAGGTTGAAGGTCACAGTTGTGTAGGGCGATGTGGGCGACTCCTGGTGAAAGTAGACGGTTCCTGAGATTTTGCCGGAGTTACAGGATGAGTTCGGGTCGAAGAAGGCGACGGCTTGCATTATAGATTGAAATTTTTTTGTAAGAGAAAAAAATAAAAAAGAAAGCGATAAAAAATATAGAACATGAACCTATATATGTACCTGTACTGGAGTATTAAAGAGCGACTGCCGGGGTTTGATCCGGGCCGGGTGAAAATGGAGATCCAGGGCCGGTTGGCGTCGGTGGCGAGCATTGTGTGCCAGATCAATGGCTGCCCGGAGAAGTCGATGCGTCAATACCTGCGCCGGACCCAAGAGACCCGGCCGGACCTGTTACGAGATCTTAATTTGGCGCGGATGGCCGGGGTGCCGCTGAATTTCCAGTGGTGCGGCGATCCGGCGTCGATTGCGAAGGTTCTGGCACGGTGGCCGACGCGACGGGTACGAGACATTGTGCGGACATTTCCGGAGCCGTTTGGGACGCTTGTTGGGTTGCCAGTAAACCTTCGGTATATACTGTTGCCGGTGGCGCTGGCGGAGTGTGCGGGGACCCAGTGCACGATATGCCTGGAGATGATTGAGGTTTTAGATGAGGTGTACCGGATCCCGTGCGGGCACCAGTTCCACATCAAGTGTCTGGATGAGCATTTGCTTATCCCAAATAGCCGATGCCCGAACTGCCGGGGGAGCTTAGGCTAGAGCGGTGTGGGCATTGTCTTGACGGAGACGACGTCGGCGAACTGGTCTACGGTGTTCATCCAATGGGACTCGTGGACCTCTGGACTTAAATTCTTTGATTTTAGGGTTTCCAAGGTCTGCATGAGCAGAGTGAAGCGGTCCTGCGACGGGTTTCGCTGAAATTTGATGATGAAGAGACGGCCGTTCGTTACAATGACGTGCTTGCAGAGCTTTACCTGCTCGCAGTCGCAGAGGGTGTGCACCGAGTTCAGGTCGGTGATGGAGGGCGGCTGGTAAAAGCACTTGGTGCTGGTGCAGCCGGTTGGGTGGCTATGGAAGCTTCCGCGCACCGTCCGGCCGGAGCTGGAGGCGACCTGGAGGATAGCCGCTGGGATTTCGTAGAGCTCGATGTGGGCCGGGTAAAAATCGACGATGCCGTCGCGGTCGACGAGGATGTAGCCCTCGGTTTCCTCGGGGTCGTGGGGCCACTGGCGGAACCCAGCGAGCGAGAAGGGGGTAAATTTAGTGTTGTACGCAAACATATATTATTTTTATTTTAAGATAAATTTTATTACTTTCCAAAGGCCTGGCATTGGGACATGGAGTCGAAGACCTGCTGGCCCATCATGGGCATGTGACCGGGTCCGGACATCTGGCAGTGCCCCGGCTTGTCCTGGTAGTACTTGTGGGTCTGGACACCGGGCTGGGGTGGCTGGGGCATGCGGTTTGCCATCATGGCCACCTGACCGGCTACGATGCGAAGGTCATTGACGGTGGCGTGGCGGGGGGTGCCGGCGAAGATTTTTGAGGGCACATTGGTGTCGTAGTCCGCGACATAAGTAGGGGGCTGGGGGGGAGCGAGTTGTGCGGCGAAATTTTGACGAGCAGCCATTAATGTTTTTTTTTAAGGGTGGCAAAAAAGGAAAAAAAAAGTAAAAAAAAATAATTATAAAAATTTCTTTGACAAAATTTTGTTTAGCCTGGAGAGCTGGAAGACGACGATGATTAGCAGGACAACGACAAAGACGAGGCCAAGTGAGATCCAGATGTCATTTCGCTTCCAGGTGTCACCGCTCGACGAGCCCTTGTCGCCTTTCATTTCAGCCAACATTACAGGGGCCGGGCCATAAGCCGGTGGGCCAAAGGCCCCCATGGCCGACGGGCCATAAGCCGGTGGGCCCATCGCTGGGCTAAAAGCCGGTGGGCTCATCGCCGAATGGCTCATCGCCGAGGCCGGATGGCCGCCAGGGCCCTGGGGCCCCGGGCCCATGGCCGGATGGCCTTGATCGGCCCCTGGTTGGGAAAAGTGAACCCTAGGAGGCCTGGATGGCGCAGGGGGGCTAGCGATTGGCTGGGTGTATGCGTCGGTGCGCCGGGAAGGCGCGGGTGCGGCGCCCCCTTCAGGTGCGGAGAGCTGTTCGTTCCAGATATCGAGGCCAACGCCAGGCATGAAAGAAAATGTTTTATTAAAAGTGAATTTAAAAAAAAATATGGAAAAGAGGGAGAGAAAAACGGAAAAAGACGGGGAAGATTCGCTGACAATAATTTTAGCAAAAGAGTTTGTAGCGCCGGCGCCGATAAAGGGCCATGGCGGAAAGCAGCAGCGCATTGCCTGTAACGCCGATCCCGGGATGGATGGCATGAGCATCGTGGAGTTCGACAATTTAATCCAAGGGACCATCACGAGGCCCATCGTGGCCCATGGCGGCATGCGGAGTCTATTTATTGGGAACCCGCGGAGTCAGATGGGGCTCCTATTGACGTCGATTGTGGAGTGCCACGAGTCGCTCCGCAGCGTCTACGAGAAAATCAGCGCGATCCAGGATAAAAACTCCAAGATACGGCAACGCAAACTGGCACTGCTGGGCACCAAACAACAAGTGGTGTACTGCCGCGGTTCACAGGAAGAGGGAAAGGGGTACCCGGTCCGGCGGTACTGGCTGGTGGACCGGCGGGACGCGATTTGCAACCGGGACCAGCTTACCTGGGACCAGACACTGGGGGCTATTCAGCGGCTATCTAAACCGGAGCGGACCGAAAAATTTTTGCAGCAGGCCGGGGTGCTGATGCAGCTAGACTCCATCGGCGGTATCGGCAAGGAGTCGTTGGCTGCTGTGTTATCATCGATCTTGATATCAAAACTTCTGGTGTTCAGAATGGAAAAAGTATTTTTAACAAGTGTGGCAATGCCGCCAGGACGCGCGGAGATAATTGAGTCCGATGAAATAACGACAGAGCTTGACGAGCTCCGGGTCCAGGCGGACACGTACAACGCGCAGGCCAAGGAACTGCGGGCCGATGCGGCGCGCCTGTACGGCGATGCCAAGGTGCGGCACGATCAGCTATCGGAGAGCGCGACAAAGCTTGGGTTTGGGGTATTTGTGACGGGCACCCACCGGATAAGCAAAATACCGGCCAATTCAAGCGCCTTTAGCTTTAGCGCCTTTCCGGTGGCGGTGGTACAACAAACGATCGGTGCGGTGCTGGAGGCGCAGTACCGACAATTGTACAAAAAACCGATGTGTGCCAGCGCAACGTCCGACCGGAGTCGGTTGAGTGCCGGTAATTTCCTGGCGCATGTGAAGGATGCGTGCTGGGAGTCGCTTGAGAAGCAACGCACTACGACGGCGACGGGACGGTGGACAGTTGTGAGCTTAAGTGACCGCAGCGAGAATAATGAATAAATTTGAGAGAAAACGATTTTCAATGTTTATATAATTAAATAATTAATAACACATGGAGGCTGAAATATGGGGTCCTATGTTTTGGAATTTGTTGTTTGATGTGGCACACTACTACTACTTTGTGCGAAACCAAAACAAATCATTTGGTACAGCGCCGGAAACAGTACACTCTTTTTTTAAATTAACCAAATTGGTGCTTCCGTGTGTTACGTGCCGCAACCACTACGACGAGTACCTAAGTCTGTGTGGCGTCGAGCTTGAGGACTGTCAAGACATCGGGCTAAATTTCCTGTATCCGCTGCGGTGTCAAGTAAATTTTAGGCTCCTGAAGCCCAATGTGACGCTAAAAGTGTACAAGACGCGACGTATTCATTTTCCACTAACTGGCAATGCAAGTGCGCTACAAAATCTGATATATTTATTGGAAAAAAAAATCCCAAAGGTGGATCAGACCGTAGACCCAAAAAATCTAAGCAATTGGTGTTCTTTGGCGGTCGCCATTACGGCGCCAATCAAAGGCTACGGCAAATTAGTTCGACTCGAGTGTCGCAACGCGGTGAGTACGGTAACAACAATGGATGTTACGTCCTCGGAGACCGGGATAATTTCGTCGGCACGGTCCGGGAAAGTGGCGATGAGCTCGACGCACCGGGTCAGCTGAGCGGTGCAGTTGGTCAACAAATTCAATTGCGATTGGCGATCGGCGCGATTAAAACCCCAATCCGCGAGCGACGGCAACTGGGCAACTGAGGCGTTGTCGGTCTTTAGGTTCGGGAGCAGGACGCCAATAGCCTCGGAGATTGAGCAAAGCTCGCGGTCCAACAGGTCTACGTGCTGATTAAAAAAAGACTCGCCGGACTGGCGACATTGGCGCAGGTAAGCCAGGCAAAATGTAAATGGCACGCTGTGCTGCGCCAGCATCGAGGGAATGGCACGGGAGCCTTGGTCAAAAATATCACGGGTGCGCTGAAGCAGCTGGTTGGCCTCGGCGTCGGTGCAATTGAGGAAGCCGATGGCCCATGTTATGAATTCGGCGGAGAGAGTGTCGATACACGAGTGTTGTGCATTGGACATTGGGAAAAATGAAAAATTCGATTCGTTTATAAAACACATTTTATTTTTTTTGAAAATGCATTGCACTAAAAGAAAAAGAAAAATTGATGGACTGTGGTAGAAAAAATGAGTTTATGGTCCCGAGCGAGTTTACGGAGGAGAGTGGTGAGAACCAGCCCCTGTTTAATGTGTGGGCATCCTGCATCGCAGCCCCGCCAAAGATCTGTGGTAAGTTTGAGGACGACGCAAAAGACCGTCAATTTAAGCGGCACACTGCAGTAGACTCGGTGGGTAATTTCCAGTGCTGTGGTGTTGACTCGACCAAAATCCAGCCTCCCGTCGGTAGTAGTATGATGGTTGACACGGTGCCAAAGGCGCCATCGGTGGCAAAGGCGCCAGTCATCAGAGACTCTGGATCGACTGTGGCGCGGTCCTCGACATCAAAAAGTCCGGCAATGGCGGCAGACACTACAACGAAGGCCGCCGAAGAGGGTCTTGTTGCGATATCAAAGGATAACTACGTGGCGATCCGAAAAGCCCTGCAAAAATTAGTGGACACCAGCAGGAAGCAGTCGGTACTGGACCTACTGCGAGGCATCCAAAAGAGCGAAGATAGTTTGAAAAAGGATGAGTGTTGTAGCGTAGCAGGCGTAAAGAAATTTTTAGTGGCCAATTCGCCGTTGGTCGGTTACCTGTCGGCCTTGACGTTTCTGAACACCCAGCGCGTTGAAAAGAACGGACTCGGTCCGGTGAAACCGAATAAGGCACTGCAACAGAGTATTCTGGGACAGTTGGGCCGCAGTAGCAGCGAGCAAACCCAGCTGAGTAAGCTTGTGGGACCTATGATTTGCCAGCAGTTTTACCGGGTCGACTCAAATAAAAGCACCGTCGGACAGAGCTGTTCCGAATTGGACGAAGCCCAGCGAAATATCGTGTAATAAACTATTTTTAACAAAATTTATAAAAAAAAAAATTTTATTGTCGGAAAGTCTGGCGCAGCACCTTGGCGAAATAGTCACCGCCAAACTCAGGGGGCAGCTGTCCCTCGTAGTTCTTCAGGACACTCTGGCTGATGGTGGCTATGCTGCCGTACATCTGCTCCAGGTCCTCCTCCGGGATCTTCTGCATAAAGCTCTTGGCCAGGTCAATCAGCGGAGCCATCTCTGCGGGGATGGCAATGTCCGACGGCTCCGGGGCTAATGAGAGCGACAACGGCCCCTGGGCCGCCTGGGGCCCCTGGGGCCCCAGGTGCCCCATGGGCCCTTGTGGCGGAGGCGGCAACCGGATGTCGTTATTGGCGTCCAGGGCCAGATCGTTCAATTTTTCGATGAATTGCCACAGGACTTTCCGGGAGTTCTCCGAGAGTCTTGGGTCGTTATACTTGCTTTTGATCTGAAGCATGGACATAATGGGGTTGTTGTTCTCCAGGACCTTGGCCACGTCCTTGGCCCGGATTGCGGCGATTGTTTCCGGGGTTCCCATGTAGCCCTGCCACTTTACGACCAGGTCACTGGCGCCCTGGGCCGTATTGTCGTTGGCGAGTTTTTCGCAGAGGAGTGCGGTTGAAATGCACTCCGGGAACATCGTCTGCAGTTGCTTGAGCAATGAGCGCATATAGTACATGAAATGAGCGTCTCGTTCGCTACTCATGGCTGTTGCTAAAAATTTAATATTTTATTATAAAAATAATGAATAAATATTAAATATTGAAAATATAAAATTTTTTGTACGCGCCTTTTCTACTGATAGGGCTGGGAAGGCATGGTGCTCTTATTGGCAAACTCGATGAAACTAGCGGGGCTCCGGTCTCCGCTGTACTTTGCGATTTCCTTTCCATTCTCCAGGAGAATAATGTGGGGGATACCGGTGACTTTAAATTTTTCAAATTCGTTTCTATATTTTGAAATGTCAGCCATGTAAAACGGAACCTTGGATTTTTTACTACCCTCCTCAAACGCCGGCTTTGTGGTCTTGCAGTGGCCACAGCCGTTTGAGTAGATCATGAGCAGGCATTTTCCGCTATATTTTCCGGAGCCACTGCAGAGCGCCGCGGCATCGGCGGGGCTGGCAATTTCCAACTGGCCCTGGGCGGCGTGACCGGTTGGCAGGGGATATTTCATTAAATTCTGGCCCTGGGTCATATCGAGGGTGAGTTTGCCATTGATATCGCAGCTATGTTTGCCGAAGTAGTAAAAGACGAAGATAAGGGTAATGGCAATGACAAGGGCAATAGAAAGACCTATGGTGAAATAAAAATATTTTTTTTGCTCGTCCATTTTTTTTAATACATGCTAAATAATTAATTAATGATATTTTTTTTTAAAAAAAAAAGAATCAATTGCGATAGACGACCAGGTTGCCCTGTGCGTTGAGCATGGCATTCTTTTTCTCGGTGTCCCCGATCGCCGGCCTGAGCAGCGACGACGGAATGCCCGAGGCCCGCTTAACCGGGGCCAATGGGGCCAGTGGCACATCGGCTGGAGCGGCTAGGCTGTAAAACCCGCTGGACAGCGCAGCCATTTCGGTGCGGTAATTTTGGCCTTCGCGCCGACACATGTGGTAAATCTGGACCATGTCCCGGTACAGGGCGGTATTTCGGTGATCCGCCATTAGTGTCGACAACGGAACGGACATGAATTTTGGCTCGTCGTCGGGGCACAGGGTGCCAGGGCACAGGGTGCCTCCGGTACGGCGAATACTGTAGTACAATTTTGTTTCCCGGGCAATCATTTCCTGGGGTGGGGCGGTCCTGCAGATGACCAGGCAACTGCCGGAGACCAGAACAGCGCCAGGCCCGAGCTCACGGCAATTTTGCGTCAACGTGATGCATCCGGTGCTGGGTTCGTGGGTGCCAAGGAATGCCTTGATATGGCAGATGCCCGAGAGGTACTTTGACAGGGAGACTTTATTGACGAGCTTGCGGAACGACCCGAAATGGATTTCGTGGATTCGCTGGCGAACCGACTCCCAGGAAGTCTCGACTTCCGGGATACTTATCTCTTTGATATCATTTGAATTTTGGCGAAAACAGTAATAGATATATTGCATTAATATATTGCAGATATATTGCCGGAACAAATTGTTTTTAAAATTGTTTTTAACACGTTTTTATTAACACACAAATTAAGTGTAGGCGTCCTGGGGCATGTGCTGGTCTATACGGTGGGAACGGTACACGGAACTTTCGTTGGCACTGGACTGGTAGCCGTTGTCCAGTAAATCCGCTTCGGTCTTATCAAAGCCAAGATAGTGGCCAAACGAGGTGGCGCCGACGGTGAGCGGATCCGGCAGATCCATGAGCCTCTGCTGGGCCACCGGGATTCCGCTGCGCTGCATCCAGGGTTGCCAGTCATCGGTTGATGTTTGGCTTGCCGCCATTCCCTCAAACTCGTAGAGCTGCTCGCCCAGGATCTTGTGCTCTGATTCGCGCCGCTGCTTGATTTCCGCAGTCCGTTCGGTTTCCTCGGTTTCGTGGTAGCGCATCGTCTGGCCGTAGTCGTAGTACATCATATTGGGGGGCCGGTTGATGTCCCATTCCTGTCGTTCCACGGGGTTGGAGTCGGCGTTGATGTACGTGGTATACGACATATATTTATTTTAAAGAAACCGGGAAATTTTACAAAATTTTACAATAAAATTTAAAAAATATTTAAAAACGCGCACACGCAAACAAAAAATAGCGAAAATTAAAAAAATTTAAAAAGTTTAAAAAAAAAATAATAAATGTGGCTTTATTTTGGTGTGATTGGTCTGCTGGGAATTGCGACGTCGGCCTCCTGGTACCTGTATAGTCTTTGTAATAATTCGATGCTGCTGCTCGCGATCCGAGTGTACCTGAGACACATGCGGTTCCGCATGGACTCGCTGCTACGCACCTGTGACTCCGCGGAACCAATAGAGCTGGAGTTTCCCGATATTACGGCGGGGAGTCATTATGTCGACGGACCACTGGAGACGTCGCTGGTGACCGGCCGGAAGAACGATATGGACCGCTTCATTCTGCTGCCGATCCAGTACCCGGACATTTGGCAGCTCTACAAGGAGTGCCTGTCTTCGTTCTGGACGGTGGATGAGGTCAATCTGGAGAAGGATGTGCAGCAGTACCGGCTCATGCTGTCACCGGACGAAAAGCGGCTGCTTGATACAACCCTTGGATTTTTTGCGTGCGCTGATGGCATCGTCGGGGAAAACCTGGCGTCGCGGTTCTTCTGCGAGGTAACAATTCCGGAGGCGCGGGCCTTCTATGCGAACCAGATTATGATGGAGACGATCCACGCGGAAATGTACAGTATAATCATCGACCAGCTGTGTCCCGGGGTGGACGAGAAAAAAGCGCTGTTCCGCAGCTTTGAGCGCAACCACGACATCAAGGAAAAGGCGGATTTCGCGCTGCGCTACATCACCGACAACACGAGTTGCTTTGCAAAGAGGCTGCTCGGCTTTTTAATTGTGGAGGGCATATTTTTCTCGGCGTCATTTGCCTCGATTTTCTGGTTCAAGCAGCGCGGCCTTTTGCCGGGCATCATCTTTTCGAATGAGTTGATTGCCAGGGACGAGGCTGCGCACTGCAAATGCTGCGTGGCGGTCTATGCGCTGGTAAGCGAAAGGCTCCCAGAGGCGGAGGTTCACGAGCTCTTTCGGCACGGGATAGCCGTGGAGAAGCGCTTTGCCCGCGGAGCCATCACTATGGCACTGGAGGGTCTTGCCTACTCGTCGATGGAGAACTACATCGACTATGTGGCGAACTACTGGCTCAAAGCACTTGGGTATGGGCCCGTAGTGGTTCCGGAGCCGAAAAATCCGTTTCCGTTTATGGAGATGATATCGCTGCCGGGAAAGGGAAATTTTTTCGAGTGCGGGATCAGCGAATATGCGAAGCCGGAGGCGAGTGGGTCATTTGCTGACATTGGGAGAACTGATTTCTGAAAATAAAAAAATATAAAAAACAAATAATTTATAAACAATAATTATGAGCGATTTGCCGTGCGTAAGCTACAGTGCCAATACCGCGAACGCAATAGTGTACAGTCTTTTGGCCGGGGTTATCCAGTATTTGATTAACACAGACTCGGTCAGGTCATTGCTGGCCAGGCCGTATAGGCCGGCAAATGGGGAAGCAATGACTGAGGAAGAGAAACTACTGGTTAAAAACCCATTTAAAATAGAAATCAAGACGGAAGGCGTTATTTCGCCGTGCCGAAAATTAACTGCCTCCGGAAAACTCATGAAATTTGCGCTATTCTCGATGATAATGTTTGGCGTTGCGATGATAATGAACAGCTACGACCCCGCGTCGAACCGAAATTGCCGCACTTACACGATCCAGGATTTTTTAAAGTCTCTCGGGTTTTCATCCTTTGGGGCCTTTTTCTATCTTCTCATCAATTGGCCAATGAAGTCCGTTTGGATAAAGCTATTTGGCTATGTGAGTCCCGGGGCAGTTTCGCTGGGCAATGACGAAGAATCCCAGGAGAATTGTCGTAAGACGTCGGCATTGGGATGGCTCATTCTGGGGATCATTATGTTTATAATGCTTTTTATCGGCTATAATCTGGTAAACCTCATAAAAATGTACTAATTAATTAACAAAAATAAAAAATGCAAGTACCAGTGATTGGATACAAATCTACGACCGGAAATACACTGGCGTATGCGACGCTGGATCCGGAGTGCGTGGCCGACCTGGAGTCGTTTGCCGGAGAAAAATTAGTACTCCATTTCGGAAAAACCGGCGAGGTGTTGATTCACAACAAGTACATCGAGTACCTGTTGGAGACGTATCGAGCAGGGAAACGCAAGCACGGTGCGCTGCTTAACTATATTTGTGGGCGGATGCCGTTTAGGCGGGTAACTAAAAAATTTATTTTTCTGGATGGTAATGTGATGAATTTTTTACCGGGGAATATAAACCAAATAAAATAAATGGGTCAATTGGGAATTGGAGATAGCCGGACGTCGGTGGAACACCGGACGTCGTCCACCGGACAACCCCCGTCCATTACAACCATCTATCAGCAAGCCTACGGAGCAACTCTTGGAAATACCGATGGGCCCGTCGTGCACGAGTTTGATGTGCCTGCCGTTTTGCCTAGCAATGCCGATCTGCGACACACAGCTACCCCGTATCCGCCAGTCATCAATCAAAAGGACGTGCCGTCATGCACAGCCGATGCGGCGGTCGCAGCCATGGAGCTAACCAGTCGACGGCAAAAGGTTTTTCCGCTGTGGAGTCTGTCGTCGGTCTACCTGTACTTTATGCTATTGACTTCAAACGGCTCCGCCGTGCAGGACGCTATTCCCGGGCAAGTCGATGGCCGCCTCAAGCAAACCGGGGTGTCGGTTGTTGACGCGATCAAGCAGCTGGAGAAGGGTGTGGCGCCAATTGAATATTGGGGCGCGGAAAAGGCATGGAACGTGACGCCCAGCGTCGTGGCGCAAGACAAGGCCAGGCAGTATCGCGCAGCGCCGGGCAAGTGTGTGCGATTGAAGCAGAGCATCGAGCAGCTTAAAACAGTATTAGCTGGGGGGTTTTCAATTTTATTTTCGTTTGCAGTGACCGAGCAGGGCGACAAATGGATGCGCAGCGACACGAGACAGCGCGAGTCAAATTTCCTTTTTCCTGCCAACTGGGGACAGGCCGAGGTGTCGCTCATCAAGTACGCCCATTCGGTAGTGCTCATTGGGTACGACGACCGGGCCAGACACTTTTTGACGCGCAACAGCTGGGGAAGCGAATGGGCCAATGAAGGCCATTTTTTCATGGACTTTGACGCAGTTATTGAGCCGTTCTGGTGCCGGGACTTCTATACTGTTCTGGAGGTGGTTGACTAATTTGTTGTGGGTTGTCGCTTGTAGGCCATCACCAAAACGTAGATGATGTAGAGCGGAAGCAATACAAATATCAGAAAGACAATAATGGCTATTAAAATTAAAAAAAGAATACTTTGAAGCTTAAGGGCCCAGTTTGGGTTGCGCCGGGAAAGGTCGGCGATGTGACGGCGGTTGTCGAGCATGGCTCCGCCGAGGAGATTGTAGATAGAGCTGTCCTCGTCGTTCTGGCTTATAAACCAGCCGGTCATTTCCATGAACCCGTGGCCGATGACCGTGCCGGCGCTATTGTGAATAGTCACTGAGCCTTCGCGTACGTAGGAACCCTGTCGGTTCTTGGTGATTGGCGCAGGGTAGTCCGCCTTCATCGAGAACTCCTCGCCATCGATGGTCAGAACACACTCGGTCGGCACATAGGCCGTTACGACAACGTTCGAGCCGCCGACTGTTCCGAGCTGGACGGAAATCCAGTTTTTAGACACTATTTTATTGTCAGTATAGCTCCTGGAGGCAACCCCGACGGGGCTGATTATTTTTGCCTCGGTTTTATCGGTCATGACGACGTCTCCGGTCGGTAATGAATCAATATTCTTGTCACAGGAGCGGCTAAATGTGAAGTCGCGGCCATCGTACAAGTGCCCCATGAACCAGTACCAGCCACTGAAGTTACTATTGTAAAAATTGGATAGCGCACGCACCATAACATTTTCGGGAAATGCGGCGGCAAAGAAACCGTAGACCCATTGGTGATCGAGCCAGAACGACGAATTGGGTAAATCAAAGTCCTTGGCAGTCATAGCCGGAACGGTCCCGTACTGAAGCTGGATGTCTTCAATGGCGTAGCGCGGATAGGAGTAGTATAGCGTTCCAAGGCCGGCGACGCATGGCGTGCAGCCCTTTCCATTTCCCTGGTAAAATAGGGGTTTTTGTGCTTTGAGTTTTAGGTACATGAGCAAGGGAGCACCGGTTTGAGTGTCCACGTCGCGGGCAACCACCGTCAAATGTGACAAATCATTTGAGTCGCTCAGTAGCGAAGAGTTTCCGACGCTGAAAAAGACTTTTTTATCTTCCGGGAGACTGTGTTTTGCGGCGCCGCTATTTGTCATGACGAGGCCGGTGGCGTTGCTAAAGAAGGACTTGGCTGCGCCCTGGATCACTGTGAGCGCGACAGTGACGCTCTGCAGGAGGAATGCGTCATCCGGGAACCCCCTGGACTTGAGAAAGTCCCGGGGGAAGATGGGGTAGTACCAAAAAATCAATTCAAGGCCCATTTTTTGCTTATCCTTTACGCTTAATACATTGCCGACAAGGAAGTACCAGCCGGCCGACACGTTTGTTTTGATGTGGTGGTCCCGGGGAAATTCAATTTTATGGTTAATGCGGTCGTAGCCCTGACTGTACTGGGCGGGCAAAATGCCGTTTAGGATGGATGCCCGCTGGGGCGTGAGTCCTTCGCCGGTGAGAATCAGGTTTTCCACGTAGTCCAGGATGGCCTGCACGAGCTCCGGCTTGTTGTCCACGAGGAAGACGCTCGGGGTCTCGACTAGGAAGTCGCGGTACAGGTGGGCCAGGTGAAGCGGGTCATTGTTGGCATTGAGTAGCATGAACTGGCCTCCGACCGACTGCATGGAGTCACAGTATTTGGAGATGGAGCTTCCCGTGAGGCCGAGGGAATTTAAGAGGTCTTGGAGGTACTGGGGATCTCGGTAAATGCTGGTGATGGATGCCGCTCCGCAGTCAAATTGATTTGGTAAATTGACGACGCTCATTTTTTATTTTCTAACAATAAATAATATTTTTTTACATCTATAAACAAAAAAAAAATAGCATGACGTATCGGCAAGTAATGAATGGCACAAAGAGAAGGACGTCCGGGGGGCTCACGAGTAGTAATATCGCGGTCCGTCGACTCTCGGGGGGCAAACGAGTTAGATTTGTATCGAAACGCCGGAGCCTCTCTGGCAGATCAAATCTGTGGATTGCCGCGGTGAAAAGAGCAAGAAGGGCCTTGAATATACCGAAAAGTGCATTTGTGCTGGTAAAGAAGTCGGGAACTGAGCTGCAAAGAGCCCTTTACTCAAAGGCTAAAGATATATATTTGAAAAAATAAAGTTATAAATAACTTATATATAATAAAAAAAATTTTTTTTTTAAGTCGAAACCTAGTTTAAATAAAAAAATTTGTTATATAAAAAAAATAATGAAAAGAAATATATTTGGTAACAAATTTCTAATCCAAAAAAAACCCGAACAAAATCGACAAGTTCAAGGCGCCTCCGTCGCTGTCGCTAGCGCTCAAGCTAACGTCGCACTAAGGGGGTTTGGCACCCAACGCCCATCAACACAAGGTGTGCCAAGCACTTCTAGACCACAAAGAGTTCCTGGGGAATTAGGCGCACCAAAGGAACCTGGAGTTCGGGGCGCACCGGGGGTTGATGGGGTTCCTGGGAAACCCGGACCACAAGGCGCACCGGGTGTTAATGGCGCACCCGGGGAACCTGGAGTTCAAGGTGCACCTGGACCACAAGGCGCACCGGGACCACAAGGCGCACCAGGACAACAAGGCGCACCAGGACAACAAGGCGCACCAGGACAACAAGGCGCACCAGGACAACAAGGCGCACCGGGACCACAAGGCGAACCTGGACAACAAGGCGCACCGGGACCACAAGGCGAACCTGGACAACAAGGCGCACCGGGACAACAAGGCGCACCGGGACAACAAGGCGCACCGAAGGAACCTGGAGTTCAGGGCGCACCGGGGGTTGATGGGGTTACTGGGGAACCCGGACCACAAGGCGCACCAGGACCACAAGGCGCACCAGGACCACAAGGCGCACCGGGGGAACCTGGAGTTCAAGGCGCACCGGGTGTTGATGGGGTTCCTGGGGAACCCGGACAACAAGGCGCACCGGGGGAACCTG
>Ga0114966_10001179_pt1 | contig 24402 bp, 15 predicted proteins | sample M_130207_XF_Meta_FD_87029 | JGI IMG/M metagenome (GOLD analysis project Ga0114966, IMG submission 87029) | Freshwater microbial communities from Lake Montjoie, Canada to study carbon cycling - M_130207_XF_MetaG | ecosystem: Environmental > Aquatic > Freshwater > Lake | place: Lake Montjoie... | reverse complement strand
GTTGCAGCGGTTCCCAGTCCTAGTAGTGCAGATCCGCAGTCAACTCCGGCGGGAGAACTCTCTCTAAGCTCCCAAGTTCTTCCGTGGGTCGGCAAGTCATCGGCCTCTTTGCCGTGTCATCTCTTGCTTCAAAAAGGGGGGCTCGTCGTTGCCATCGGAGATTCCATCACCGCAAAAGGGAATTGGCTTCGTTCCGTGGAGTCGGCTCTATCGCAACTCTATCCCGATTTGCAACTTCCTCAGATGATCAATGCGGGAGGGAGTGGCCATACGGCAAAGCAGCTTGTAGATCGGTTTCCGAGGGACGTATTGGATCGCAATCCGGCGGTTGTGATTCTCAACGTCGGCATCAACGATGTTCTGCACGCAATGGCGGAGCCGTCTCAGGACGCATCTTTAAGGGTGTACAGAGAACATACGGCTGCGATGGTAGACCAGGCGCACGCTCGGGGGATTAAAGTGATTCTGCTCACTCCGACGCTGATCGAAGAGGATCCAGAGTCCAAGGGAAACAGGATTTTGGCTCAATACGCGGATGTCATGAAGTCCGTGGGGACTGAGAAAAAATGCGACATCGCCGATCTGCATGCCATGTTTCTTGAAGCCCTCCAGCACAAGCCGTCCGAGATCAAAGGTGACTGGATCACATCAGACGGGATTCACATGAGCCCCCTTGGCAATGCGGTAATCCAAGTCGGTGTCCTGCGTGCGATCGGAGTCCCAGACGTCGATATCGTAAAATTGAAATAGGTTCGCTCGTCGCTGTTTTCCAAAGCTCGTTGAGCGAGATCGGCGGCCCGGAGGGAAAACGGCCATGAACGTATTCCGCAGGGGTGTTTCGATTCGTCGCTTTGTGTGGCGATTGTGTTCGATCTCGCCATGTTCTTCACGGTTTTGTTGTGCCCGAAAATTGGTTCGACGCATAATCGATCTGCTAGTGATTATCTTCATCGCCGCCGTCGGTCTGACTCTCGGTCGCCAATTGATTGAGTGGTGGCGAATGGATTCTTCTGCCGTCACGTCCCCAGTACCGCTCCTGAGCGGAATCGATTTTGATTGGAGTCGGGCACCAATCACGATGCAGTTTGGTGACGCAGAAACGTCGATTCAGAGGACCCCCTTTCAAGGAGATCGCAAGCGACTGAATGGCGAGTTGATACGCATTGCGCGATCGATTGTGGTGACTTCGAAGGCTTTGGTTCAGCCACCGGATCTTGCCGAGACAGAATGGCTCGCCTTGTTGAGAAAGGCCCCGGCCGTGTTCTGGGATTTGACGATGGGAAGCGTTTATTTGCGTCAAGATCCGCTCCCCTCTTTTGTTGCCACTCGCTTTATTGAATCGGCCGGCAATGAACACGAAATAGTGCAGCGCATCGTTGGCTGGGGCCTGGCCTTTCCCTCGGAATCCGGAGGATGGACGATCTATTCCTTTTGCCCTGACGCGAGTGGCTCAGGCGAAATTTCTCCGGAGTTTCCCCTCGTGATACCGGAAGGTTCACGTCGATTGACTCGAATGAGGGACGCCCATGGTTGTCAGTGGTTGCTGATTCAGGGTCGCGGTGACTTGGCGAGCTGGGTACAACAGTTCGAAGACTCGTTCGGTAAAAATGCAGTCGTCTCAAAATCGGTCGGCGTACGGTCAGCCAGCATGAAATACAGAACCACCGATTTGATGGCCGACGTGCAACTGCAATCCGAGAGTGCGGACGTTCTGTCAGGCGTGATCTGGTTCACGAGGACTCGATCACTGGTGAACGGGGAATAAAGGGCATGCCACGATGAAGGGACTATCAGGACTCTTGTTGTCACTCGGATTGGGGTTGGCGGCGGCCGTCTGTAACTGGCTGTACATGAACAGATTGGCGGGGGCAGAAGCCAAGGAGTCATTCATTGGCATCAAGACACCGATTAACATTGGGGAGACGATACTCGATGCGCACCTTGTGAAGATTGATCTTCCCAGAAGTGCGATGGGAAACTTGGACCAAGTCGCCCCGAAGTGGGGGTTGAAGAGTACCGTGACAGGGCAGACGACAAGTCGGAGCTATCGAGGCGGCGAATTGGTTCTGCTCCAGGATTTGCGTACGCCCGGCGCCAAAGATTTGAATCAAAAGCTTGGCCGAGATGAAGTGGCCCTGTGGATCCCCATCGACAGTCGAACCTTCAATTCGATGCGTGTCAATCCGGATGATGAGATCTCGTTCCTGCTCCCGCGTTCAGGTGTGAGCAGTTACTCGCCTACGCCCGTACCAAATCCGAGCAAAGATGCGATGTCCAATGAAATCGTGGGGACGTTTCGAATTTTGGAGCTTGGGAATCGTACGGGACGGCCCGAAGTGCAGAGGGCGGCGGGAATGCGCCAATCGAATGAGAACGTCATCGCGATTGTCGCGAAATTTGCCGAAGGTCGGTTGGATGCGAAAGCCGAACGTGTCATCGATTATATGCGACTTTCAAAATCACAGGGGTTGCAAGTCATTCTTCATCCCCCCAAAAAAGCCGGGTAATTAGCATTCTTTTTTTGATCAATCTTCAGGCCTGTCGGATCGTTGCTGGAAGCGACATCCGTTCTTTCCGCAACTGACTCCGATCGTAGTTTAGTAAACGCAAGCATCATGTATTCATTCATTCAGCAATTGATCTCCGCTATGCGTCAGGGGCGATCTGTGTGTTATACGGCGTTGGTAGAGACACGCGGCTCAACTCCCCAAAAAGCGGGAGCAACCATGCTTGTCTTCGAGGATGGCTCGCAGGTCGGAACACTGGGTGGCGGTTGCGTCGAGGCGGAAGTCAAACGCAGGGCGTTAACGCAGTTGGCCACAGGCGGCATCGAACTGCTCTCGTTTGAACTTGATAATGACTATGGTTGGGATGACGGGTTGATCTGCGGAGGACGGATGCGGATGTTGGTTGATCCGCTCCGGCCGGGTGACGAGGGGACGTATTATCACGAATTGCTCCGTCTTTTTGACGATGACCGAAGTGCCACAGAAGTGACTGTGATCGAAGGCAAAAAAGCGGGGGGCCGTGATGCAGATCGTTGGTTGCTTGATGAACAAGGTCGTGTTGTTGCCTCCCGTCATGCCGGATCTGCCAACCCGTCGGCCCCCTCTGCAATGGAAACGGATGCCGTTGCTCCGGCAGAATTGTTGTCCAAGCTCAGGCCGTTAGCCACCCGACCCCGGCCTTATATTGAGGCGGGGCTTTCCTACCTGCCCCATTTGAAACGTTGCCGACTGATCATTGTCGGAGCGGGACACATCGGACAGAAGGTGGCGGAGTTGGCCGCAGATGTCGATTTCGATGTGTGGGTGGTTGATGATCGACAAGAGTATTGCAATGGCGAACGATTTCCCGCTGCCAAGCGACTGATCGTCGATGCCTTTGACGATGCCATTCGCCGTCTGGAGGTCGATCGGAATACCTATTGCATTATCGTCACTCGAGGGCACAACCACGACGAGCAGGCGTTACTCCATTTGGTGGAAACGGAGGCACGGTATGTGGGCATGATTGGTAGTCGACGAAAGATCAAATTGATTTTTGACGATTTGATTCGCGAGGGGATTTCGACCGCTGCGCTGTCACGCGTGTTTGCACCACTCGGTATCGATATCGGCTCACAATCCGTCCCTGAAATCGCCGTGAGTATTGTTGCCGAACTGATCGCTCACCGAAACCTTGGTCAGTTGCCAGATCGTATTCGCCCGGCGAGTGTCTTGACGACATCGCCGCTGACGTCTAATTGACGGAACACGGTCAAAAGCGTTTTCGAATCGTTGTACCCGCCGCAAAAAACGGGCGGTGTTGTCGATTGTCGAAGTGGTTTTCCAGTAGAAAAAACAGCGAAAAAATTATGCGTTCTCCGTTGTTGCGTCTGACGAATTCGGGTCTCTATTGCGAACAGGGAGGATTCTACATTGACCCGTGGAGCCCTGCAGCGTGTGCCGTTGTCACGCACGCACACGGCGATCACGCGGTCAAAGGATCACGCCGCTACCTGACGGCGGAATCTGGGCGACTCGTGTTACAGCATCGGATGGGCCCGAGGGCTCACATTGATGGCCTTGCGTATGGAGAGACGCGGGAGCAGAACGGTGTCAAATTGTCTCTGCATCCAGCCGGTCACATTCTGGGATCGAGCCAAGTTCGTGTCGAGAGTCGCGATGAGGTCTGGGTGATTTCGGGTGACTACAAGGTCGCCCCCGATGCGACCTGCGCCGCGTTCGAGCCCGTCCAGTGTCACACGTTCATTACGGAATCGACATTCGCGCACCCCGTCTTTCATTGGGCGCCTCAAGTGGAAACGTTCGCACAGATTCATGAGTGGTGGAGAGAGAATCAACAGCAGGACAAAGCCTGCTTTCTCTACGCCTATTCGTTGGGGAAGGCGCAACGACTCGTGGCGGGACTCGATTCGACGTTGGGGCCGATCTTTTCACACACTTCGATTGAGGAAATGAATGCGATTTACCGACTGTCGGGCGTCTCGCTCCCCGAGACCCGGACACCCGACAGCGGCATGACGGACGCTGACTGGTCTCGGGCTTTGATCCTGCTACCTCCGTCGGTGCGTTGGAACGTTGGATTTCCGATCAGGGGCAATTTTTCGACCGCCTTTGCTTCGGGTTGGATGACTCTGCCGGAAGGCCCGGCTCAGCGGCGCGTTCACAGGGGCTTCGCTCTGTCAGACCATGCGGACTACGGGGAACTGCTGAATGCCGTTGCTGCGACGAACGCGGAAAGAATTTTCGTGACTCATGGGTATATCGAGGAATTCGTCAGCCAACTCAGGAGCCGTGGTTACGAGGCTTTGCCGCATCGCACTCCTCGCTGCCAAAGTCCACCCCGTGTCCCGGAAATGCGTCAAACGAAACTGGCATTTCCTTAAGCGAAGACGCGGGTTTCTGTGAGGATTACGCATCGGCCAAGACTTGGATCGTGAAGTGTTTGATGTGGTAGATCACTCGACCGTCGACCGACAAATAACCCTCAGCCATCACTTGCCGGTGTGCCTGATCCACGGACTGAATCACGGCCGTGACAGTCACCAACTCGTCGCCCGGAACCACTTGGCCTCGATAAATCCATTCGTGGGCAGGTGGGTTGCTCGTGGCCGGATCGCAAGTGAGTGACGGCGTGGCGAATTGCGTGTCCGCGCCGAGATCCCAACGCGCGACGGCATAAAACTTGAGAAGTTGAAAAAAGGACTCCAGACCCAGAGATCCTGGGACAACCGGATCTTGGTAGAAGTGTGCTTTGAAGAACCAGAGATTTGGATTGACCTGCATGGTCCCCCGTGCATATCCCAAGCCGTGTGGTCCGCCGTCACAGGAGAGTTCTACGCGATCGACCATCTGAAATGAGGGATTCGGAAAGGGGGCTGTGTCTGGCGAATCGAAGCGTTTCGCTCGGGCGGAATCTTCACTTGAGGGCCGGAAGGGCTGTGCCTCACGAATGCCTAACTGATTTTTCAGCGAGGCCTTGGAAAAAAAACCAAAGTAAGTGTTTCCCACATAAACCGGCTGGCCATTGCAACTCAAGGCGTAGTCAAAATTTTGAATGATGATCCCGCCGGACTGTGAGACACGCGTGATTTTGACGGTGGTCGTGAGTGTCCCCGATCCTGCGGTGACTTGGCGCAATTGCGTCGCCTTGCCGCCCAAGTTTCGGAACGACAGATCTGTATCACTTTTCAGAGCCGAACCGAGGTATCCCGCCAGCCAGCCGCAGGGCTGAAGCGCCGTCTCGAGCAGGATCGCAAATGGTATTGTCTGCTGACGATTTGCGGCGAAGTACCACGCATCCACCGGAATGTCGTACTGGGCGACGATTTCGCCTCCCGCTTCGAGGATCCATGGTTGACAGTTTTTGATCGAGACAATTCGGTCAAGAAACTGAAATGGCGGTCCCGGCAGTCGAGCAATCTGCCGCTGATCGTCAAAAATGCGATATCGTTCTCCAAAGGCATCCGAGGGCTTGCCGATGGCAAAGGCCGTGATCCGGGCCGAATCGAAGAGTCCCGGACGAATATCGTAGGCAGAAATTGGAGAGCCACGCTGGCGACCGGACGTGGAGTTGGAACCACGACTCGGGGGTATTCCTGTCCCCTGATTCCCGACCGAGGGGATTCGTTTGTTGGCCCACAAGTGGGTGACTTTCAAAGACGTCAGCCCCGATAGTCGAACCGACATGTCGCTGATTTCGACAATCGGTTTGCCATCGGCATACATCAAGGCATCGGCAAGGCAATAGGCATCCGGCCCGTAGCCGACTTCTTTCAAGGTCACCTCGTACCAGACTTTTCGCGTTGAACCAAGGACCTGTCCCCGACATTTGAGACGACTGCGAATCTCCGGAATCGGCTCATAAATGACCTCGCGCTGTTCACCGATCCAACCCATCCGCAACAGAAAAATTCGCAACGTGTGGAGACAGCACTCATACATCAATGTGCCCGGCATGACCGGGTCGTCACAAAAATGGCAGGTTAAGAACCAATCGTCCGGGTGAATGTCGAGTTCTCCGAGAATCGAGCCTATTCCATACTTGCCGCCGCAAGGATCCAGTTTCAGCACGCGGTCGATCAGCCACATTGGTGACCGCCTTGGCGTGGACGTCGGAGAATGGCCGCCACTCCCTACCGATTCATTCGGAAGGATTCCCGGAATCGTCGTCGGATTTCGCAACGACAAACCAGAAAACAACGGGCCAAAGCATGTCGACAACTTGCCTTGTCGAAGCGCCAGAAGTTGTGAATCGTCGTAGCTTTCAACTGACATCGGGACCGGCTCCCGCCAGTCGGCGGGTCGTTTTCCGGGGCGGGGTTGCCGATCGAGCGCCGTGTGAATCACTCCCCTGCCCTGTGCGAGGTCCGCTTCTGTAAAGAAGCCTGCGCAACCTTCTCGCATGGTCAGCAAGGGACGGCCATCGACGGTGGCATCGAATTCAAACCGGAACAAATAGGTCAGACCCTGCCTGAAAAAATTCAGAATACGGATGTCGTAACGGATCACGTTTCCGGGGCCGGGTAGTGCATCGTGAAATGTCACGACAGCATCGAGCAATCGATATTTTGCGAGTCCTTTTGTTTCGACGTCGATCCCAAGCCAGCCCGAAAGGAATAAGTCTGCCTGCCCCGATTCCACCGCGATGCAGGTGGGGATGCGTTCCGAGTCCAGATACCATGCCCCTGGTTTGATATCATGTTCCGTGACGATCCGACCTGCAGACATCGACAGTGGCACGCCTTCAATACGCAGGATCCGATCGACCAGCATCAGCGGTTCATTGGGCAGGCGGACTCGTGATGGATGCGCATCGATGGCAGCGAACTTTGTGCCCAACACATCGCCGATAGGACCCATGGCAAACATCAGGCACTGTTCGCGTGTGAGTGATGTCGGAGGGACGTCCGAGAGCTTGGGAGTGTTGTCTCGAATCGTGGATGGCTTGGCCTGTTCGTGCTTCTTGGCAGGAATCATGGCATCAACGGCAGCGAGAGCTGCCAGATGCTCGGCGGCCAAGATCTCGGTTCGAGCCGAAAAACGCAGAAATGCCTCGTGAGTCTCTGTTCGGTGGTTGTTCATGAGTTGAAGTTGAGCCAATAAGGGGGCGACTGTCGAACGCGGAACGGAAGGGACAGGTTTGAGGACCCATCCTGCCGGTGGAATAGGAATCTCGAACGGTTTTCCATTCAGACGTGTCACAACATCTGACGCGGTGGGAGAAATGGACGTGTTTCGATTCTCATTGACCGGCTTGCCGTACAAACAGAACAGATCGACGGGAACTCGTTCGGCAATCAACGCCGCCAGAAGTGCCAGAAAGTTTCCGATCGGGTCCGCTGTGGCCGGCAAGGCCGCTCGGACCAGATGCGGTTTGTCTCCCAAGATTTCGGTGATCCATTTCGTACACGATGATCCCGGGCCGATCTCGACAAACAGTCGGACGCCGTCGGCATAAGCCTGCTGCACAACTTGGGGAAAATCAATTGTCGTCACCGCTTGAGAAACGATCGCTTCAGCAGCCGAGTCCTGTGTCAGCTCGTACGTATGGCCCCACGCCGTGCTGTAGTAGTCGATGCTTGAGGGGCCGAAGTTCGTGGAGGCGCCGGGCGGGAGACAAGACGCGTCTCGGGAATCTGGATCACACTCCGCCCACATTGGAATAGGGGATTCCTTGATCGGCAGGAGATGCAGTGTGCGGTACGCCTGTTCGACTTCTCGCAACACGACGCAATGGACAGAACTGGGTGCTGGGAACGGAACAAACTGAGCACCAAGTTCGCTGGCGAGTTGACTCACTTGCGAGCGATCGCCGCCAATCACACACTGCGTCGGCGTATTAATGATTAGCAGGTAAACTCGATCCCGCCCACGCAGTGCGGTGCGAATCTGATGGCAGGATCGATCAATCGTGCCAGAAATCCAAGGAACGTCCTGGCCATGCTCAATGTTCCATACCTTGCGGGCGGCGTCGAACGGTGCAACAAGATCGCTGCCAAACAGCGGTGATTGGTTGAGGCGATGGAGCATTTCGTCGCGATCGGTCCACGCTCGAAGGGCAAACAACGCCGCAGATTCACCAAGGCTATAGCCGATACTGGCCGACGGGAACACGCCGAGCATCGCGAGCAAATCACAAATGGCGGTACCGATCGCCACCTGCGAAAAAATCATGGCCTTGTGGTCGGCGAGGAGGCGACTCGTGGAATTTGCCTCCCAAGCGAGATTCGGTCGAAATTGATCTCGCAGTTGTCTGTTTTCCGCGTGCTGGCGTTGCAGTACTTCTGGAAATGCCGCTAATAAATCGTGCCCCATTTTCAGAAATACGTTTCCGGAGCCAGGAAAGACAAAAGACAATCGACCGGCGTGGCCCAGCGGCTGTTGAGAAAAAAAGACCCGTGGATCGGCCACATGGGATCGGGCCTCACCTCTCAATTGGCTCTGTGCGATGGCAAGAACGTCCTTGAGTTCTTCGGGTGTTCTGACAAGCAGAGACACCGCCAATCGGCGTTGTGGATCCGGTGGACGAGCGTTGAACCAGCGTTCCGCCAAATGTTCGACGGGACGTGTGACGTCAATGTGGTTCGATAACGCCTGGAGTTGAATGGCAATGTCATCGGTGGACTCACCATCAACGATAAACAGGCCGGCGCGAAGTGAACGTCCACAGGGCCCAGTGGTGGTTCCTTGAAAGGGACTGATCAAGAATCCAATCGGCGGCGCGTTGCCGTGTAATTTCACAAGCAGGTCGTTGCTGATCTCTGCACGATTGACAATCTGAACAGGAGTGGTGGTCTTGTTGTCGGAATCTACGGCGGTGCGATTCTGTTGCCGAGACAGTCCCGCCAGCAATGTCCGCAGTGTCGATGTGACACTCGTGGCGTTGAATGCTTCATGAGGCGGTGGCGGCGTGTTTGAGGAACGTCGTTGGTCAGGACAGGAGATGACTCTGCCGATCGATTGCACCCGGTCTAAATCCCGCCAGGCATCATCGAGTCTCTTCAGGACGAATGCCGTGGCGCCATCTGGGGAAATAACCTCACGTCCCCAGAGAGCCGTTCGTATGTCACTCGGTAAATCAACCGCCCCCACGATGGCTCGATCCAACTCGCCTCGTTGAAGGGCACCGACAGCCAAATCAAACGCCACGCCCCCCGAATCGCCTCCTGCGGAAATCGTGAAGCTCGGCCCCCCCACATCGAACTCGCGAGCCAATCGGCTGGCGACGATTCCACCAAGATTGCCCATCACGCGATTCGCAGTCAGCGCAGGGCTGGCGGCCTCTTTGAGCTGAGCGATCCATCGATCGAAGTCCTGTGGTGCGAGGTCCAAGCCGAGCATTTCCGCCCACTGAGACGCATCTTGTTCGATGGACCATCTCAGGTGAAAATTTGTTGTATTGGGATCGAGTTCGATTCCGATGAAGACTCCGGTGCGCGTCGGATCATCTGTGACGGCAAACCAAGGATCTGCAGCAGACAACCGACTGGCAGAGCTGGATTCAGGTCGATTGTGGACCGGGATCGGCTGTTCCCGATCCTCTGGTCGCGACGACGTTCTGCACGCTGAGTGTGGCTCGTGAGTTCCTGCTCGTTGCGAATCACGGATGGCGCCGGCGGCAACTTTGAGCATCAATTGCTGCTGGGGCAGCATGTCCTGCAATTCAACCGGGGGAATACGGAACTGACTCACAGGCAGACGCAATTCCCGAATGACAGGGCCCTGCGTTTCGGTCGGCACCCCTCGAGTATTCGCCGACACATCCGGCCGTTCTTCACGCTGAAACCAATCGGTCTGCTCTGCTCCCCAACCGCCGGATGACACCCCCTGCTGTGGCGATGTGCAGGTTTCCTCAGAATCGGAACCCTTGGAAGCAGACGCTCCAAAGTATTCCTGCTGGCCCACGATGGCCACGAGTTGTGTCTCGCACGCGGGACGGGCGATCTCGGGGGAATCGGAAAAGGAGGGACGGACTCCGATTCGCCATTCCTCAACGAGCAAGTGGGCATTGATGCCACCAAATCCAAAGGCATTGATCGTCGCTCGACGGGGTGAACCATCGATGCGTTCCGGCCACGGTTGTGACGTTTTGAGTATTTCGAAGGGGCTGTCTGGACTCGCCAGCATTTCTGCAGGTTGTTTAAAGTTGGCTGTGGGAGGAAGGATTCTGTGCCTCATTGCCAACAACACCTTCATCAGTCCTGCGGACCCGGCGGCCGTCAATAAGTGACCGACATTTGATTTGACTCCGCCAATGATGCATTGGTGGGGACGAGAGGATTCGTGTCGCCAAAGTTCGTGCAGACTGGCAATTTCAACGGCATCTCCGACAGGAGTTCCGGTGGCATGGCACTCGATCAAATCGACGTCATTCGGACGCCATTCGGCCTGCTTATAAGCGGTGCGCATGGCACGCAGTTGCCCTTCAGAATGGGGTGCAAGAAGATTTGCGCCGCGATCATTGGACAACCCGATACCGGCAATGACCCCATAAATCTGATCGCTCGCCTGAACCGCGTCGGCTAGCCGTTTGAGAACGAAGATACCCGCCCCCTCCCCCACGACAAGTCCATCGGCTGCGGCGCTGAGAGGCGCGCATCGGCCGCTCTTGGACAGAGCCTGAAGTTGTGAAAAACCCATCTGAGTGTATTGACAATCGGGTCGCGAAATGCCGCCGGCGAGCATTGCGTCCGCGCGGTGTGCCAGTAACTCCTCGGAGGCGAACTTCAATGCATAAAGCGACGAGGCGCACGCGGCATCCAGTGTGTACGCTGAACCCTTCAACCCCAGAGCTTGGCAAATCAGGCTGGATGGAAGACCCGCGGCAAATCGGTTGAGCGGATGCCAGTCGCTTCGCTTCAGACCGGCCTTCAAGGCACGACGTTCTTCGTCCGGAAGTGGCGTGGAATCGATCAGATTTTCCACGAATGTTCGACCAAGGATATCCCGACAGAGGCCAGATGTGGATTCGGTGGGCAACGCGATGTTGCCCAGAATCACCCCGATACGGGCGGGATCGGTCCCACGCAGTCGCCGCGCATCAACAAAAGCTCCACGGGCCGCATGTAAACTGAGATGGAACATGGGATCGAGCCGCAGGAGTAGGTCGGGATCGAGATCCAGGCCCGCGGGGTCGAGTGAAAATCCTTCAATGAAACAACCCCACGTGGAGTACACGCGATCGGGTTTGGGGGGCCACGGCGAGTAGGCCTTGTCTGGTGAAAGATACCAACGCCCTGTCGGCACCGGTTGACCGGAATCAACACCGTTGGCAATGTTCCGCCAAAATGTTTCCAAATCGGCCGCGCCGGGAAAAATTCCGCCGAGACCGACAATGGCGATCCGCTCGGTACTGACAACGTCAGGCATGAAGATTCCGTAGATTCTGTGTCAAAAGCACTAAAAAACTATCAAGCACCTTATATTGAACCGTTCAAGTAAGGCGCATCATAGCCCCCGCCATTTGCGCACTCCACTCCAACCCCCGTTGTTCAGAGTTATTTCGTCGCGTCCTTAAGCGTCTAATCGTCTGAACCGTTCAAGCCGGAACCTTTTTCGAGTCGATGGTTGATGAGGCATCCGATTCTGTCGTTGTTGGTGGAATGAGTACACCTAAAGCGAGTTTGAGATGGAAATTGTTCGATGGTCGCCGTTTGTGTGGTTGCTTTCGGGATTCATGGCAGGATGCCGTTGCTCTCCCCTCTTGAATCCGTACGCCAACGCGGTCGATGATCTCAGCGACAAGCATGTCTATTTTGACAACTGGTATCATCCTCGTTTCGATATCAGTCGCGCTGGCAAACCCGACTGGTGTGGAACAAACGGTCGACGCCACGGCTGGTATGGCTGCGGCGAGGGGGCGTGGGGGAGATTCGACGAATGTCACCTTTATCCGCCCCGTTACCCTTACGATTTTCCGAGTCAGAGATTCATCAATTCCGCAGATGCGGAACCACAAAAGGAATCATCGAAACCGCCGACTCCGGAACCGGCACCTCGCGACGGCTGATCACAATGTCAGATGTCACAGGAGTATGTCCATCAGGCAATTCAGCACGAATTCGACCGCCCCCTGCTGGCGTCTCTCTCGAAAACTCATCGCCGGGTAAGTTTTCTGAGATTCCAAGTTCCCCTCGGGATGCAGGATTCGATCGCTTGGCTCCGCCGGAAGTCGATATTCACAAACCATCGACTTTCCGATTTCTCGATAACGATTTGCCGGCATTGCCTGCCGGTCAGCGGTGACGCTCTTTTTTAACGGATTGAAATGTTCCTCGTGGCGACTGGCGATGGCAACAAACAGTGTTCCATCGAGAAGAACGGGTGCGTCTGGCCCGAGATGCCCGGTGACAGAAACAGCGAAATCCGCTTCGGGGGTTCGAGTCAGCACGGCTTCAGCCATTAGAGCCGCAACTTCGCCACTGACGGGACCCGGATCGTGAAGAAGCGATTCTGGAATGTCCAGCCATCGTGCTTTGGTATCAAGCCGATAAACCACCGCCGAACCGCAGAGGTATTGAGAGATTCCTGGAACACGGGCGAGTGATGCCGCGACGAGGCCGCCAGTGCAACTCTCGGCGAAGACCACTTTTCGATCGGTTCGCTGGAGAAGCGCGGCAACATCATGAACCAAATCAGTGATTGTTTGCTGCATCGAGATACTTCCGATGGTTAGGGATCATGGGTCAGAAAATCTCACCAAAAACGATTTGGCGAGCGACAGTTATGGCGCGACGTTTTGCAAATCACCGTCTCTCTTAAAATCTTGAAAAAATCGAGCTCGATGGGCATGGAATCGCCAACGAAACACCGCCCGTGACTCCGGCAGACGCCCTTGTCAAACATGAGTAATTATTCGGACTGTATGGATGTCAGTCTATCTGCCGATGAATGAGGTTGTGCCGGCTGACGGTCACTCCAGACGCCCGGAAGTCGTTGGAGCGTGGCCGAGAATCAGTGAACGTTGCTGCCAGTCAATTCCGAATGCCTGAAAATTCAGGTTCAGATGGCGAGGGGGGGGAATGATTCGTCATCGGATGCGGCCTCGTCGCCACATTGTACTACCAATATGGCTCTTTGTCGGTCTCTCCATAATAGGGACTTGTCAGGCCGTCGAGACCAATGAGTCGCGAGACGATACCGCCGCGACGTCCGCTCGGGTCGTAGACAATGAACCGGATGCGGATGAATCGTTTGGGTCACTGGGTGTGAATACGATCAAAGAGGGGTCCTCATCGATCAGCGTGCGAAAACAGGCGATAAGCGAACTACCACTGGATCGTCTGTCCAATGAAGCACGGAGCAAGACAGAATCACTGTTGAAGAATCTCGGAATGTTTCGGCGACTTCCGACATTGTCATTCGAGGCGGATCCCGAAGTTTACGACTACTTTTTGAAAAATCCGGATGTCGCTGTGGCGACGTGGCGTGCGATGGATATTTCGAAATTCAAACTGCAGAATTCCGGACTGAACTGCTACCGAGCGGATGCGGGTGACGGTTCTGTGGGTCTGGTCGAGTTGTTCTATCAGTCGACCAATGACACGCTAATCCACTGCGATGGAGCCTTCAAGAGTCCACTCCTTCAAAGGCCCATCATCGCCAGATCATTGATGCGTCTGCAAGCGACATTCGCACGGGAGCCCGATGGTCGCATCATCGGGACGCATTCGGGTGACGTGTTTGTTGAGTTTCCGTCGCCAGCGATTGAAACGTTGGCCAAAGTGATTTCACCCCTCAGTCACACGATTGCGGATCGGAACTTCAAGCAGATGACTCTCTTTGCCCACCTGATGTCACAGGCAATGGCTCGCCATCCCGGCTGGATTGAATCGATTGGAAACAAGCTGGAGGGGATCGAATCAGCCCGAATTCTGGAGTTTCTCAAAGTCTCGGCCAGAAGTCATGTCATGGCACGGCACCGCATGAACGCCAATACCCGGCCCACTGTTTCGTTTTCCCCGGAAGACGTGACATCGCCGTTTCGGGAACGAACCGTCTCCACAGCGTTGTCGTTGCCAGTGCTCAATGAATCACCGGTGGATTTATCGATTGACCGAAATTAATCCACAATAAGATTGAGGCATCGGTGATCGACCCGGGTCGCCGATGCCTTCCCCGCAGCCCGGATTCTGTTTCCAGAACCGGGCTGCGAGCGTTGATTCTCCCTGTTGGAAGTGCTCGATCGCGAGTCGCACGATTGCCGGATCGTGCAGGATATTATCGCATAAAACAAAAGACTCGATCGGTCGTTTTGAACGTCCGAGAAACAGTTCCCAGAGACCACGATGATAGCCTGACGCTTATGACAGGAATCTCTTTAAAAGCCGAATTCTAGGCATCGTTTTCCAAGCCCCAACTCCTGCCGCAGATCGATTCTCTGCGGCGCTCAACCGTCCAAGCGAACGTTCGGGGATCCCGCATGGATCGTTTGGCCTTCTTCCGTCAAACGGCGGTTTCCCCGCCTAGAAAAAATACCCAGACGGGTTGCTCTTTTTGAGTGTCCGTTGATGTCAAACCTAACGATTTATCCGCCATAATCATCGTCTGGAATAGACAATCGGTCGGGCAAGCCGCGTCTGGTGCGAACCGCCTTGCAGTCGTCATCCCGTTGAGATGCCTGAGTATCGGTACCTCTCTGATAAGCATTCCAGCACCCCGACTCGATCCGGAGTGACTAATCGACAATTTGAAGGTCTCACCGAGCTTCTGCGTTTTCGTCATCGCGGTCCCCCACAAAAGCCGACGGAACTTCAGTCGTTGAGTCATCGGTGCTGCGAGAACTTTGCTGAATCGCACGGTCTCATCCTTCACTGGGGCTCAGCCGTCAATCGAATTACAGCTTGAGACAGGCAAACCCCGCATGCGAATGGGCAAGGAACACCAAGGGCTGGGAAAATTGCGGATCCGAGTCTTCTGAGACGGCGCATGAATTGCCGGCGGACTCGGCACACGGGGTGGAACCATTTTACAAAGCGACTGAATTGAGTGTTCCGCAGTTCGTCATCGGTCCTCAGACGTTCTTTGGTTTTTATCCGTGCGTCACCGAATCATTCGACGGCGTGTTTGACAATTCCAAACGCTTCATCACACAGCGACCGTGCGCGAGTTTCCTCGGGAGCTTCTGAGATGATTCGGAGAATCGGTTCGGTGTTACTGGATCGAACCTGAACCCATTGATCCGGCCAGTCGAGTCGAAGTCCATCCCCTTCTGTGGCCGTCGCGGATTGATAAAAGGACCTCAAGGCTGTGCAGGCGCGATCGACCCGCTCGCGTGGACAGTGAAGTTTGGCTTTGATGATTGTGTAGTTGGGCAGCGAATCAACCCAGCTTGCTAGCAGTGTGTTTCGTTCGGCAAGACCATCAAGAACGTACGCCATGCTGACGAAACTGTCTCGTACGTAACCGACCAGCGGTTCGATGACGCCGCCGTTTCCCTCGCCCCCGAGGATTGCGTTTGTGGCACGCATGGTTGCCACGACATTCGCTTCACCCACAGCAGATCGATGGAATTCACATCCGTGTTTGGCTGCGAGATCCGCGGTCACTCGACTCGTCGAACCGTTGACGACGATTGGCCCGCGGCGTTGAGTGAGCACATGGTCAACGCAAAGCCCCAGAGTGAGCTCCTCTCCGATATAACGTCCGGTGTTGTCTACGATCGCCAATCGATCGGCATCAGGATCCTGAGCGAAGCCCATGTCCGCGCCGTGTGTTTTTACGGCGGACATCAGTCCCCCCAGATTTTCTCGGAGTGGTTCTGCGGGATGATCAAACTGCCCGTCCGCCACATTTCCCAGAACGACTAACTCGCAGCCAAGATCTCGGAGTAACTCAGGACCTAGGATCGATCCAGAACCATGATTGCAATCGAGGACAACCTTGAAGCGTCTGGCTCTGATCTTTGCGACGTCCACTAATCGAAAGACTCGCCGTAAATGTTCGGTTTTCGGGTCGGCGACAGCTTCCACAGAACCGAGGCCCGACCACGGACGATAGGCCGGCGAAGCATGGAGAACGGCAAGTAAGTTCTCGCCGAGCGCGCGATCGAAAACAGAACCGTATGCCGAAAATGGTTTTAGGCCGTTCCACTCGATCGGGTTATGACTGGCCGTGAGTTGCAAACCACCGGCCGCCCCCAGAGCGTTGACCATCACACCGCACGTTGGTGTGGATGCGATTCCCAAATCGAGCACCTTGCACCCCGTCGCCAGTAGGCCTGTTAAGACGGCATGTCGCAGCATCTCTCCGCTTGAGCGTCCATCTTGTGAGAGGACCACCTTTCCACCATTCAACAGTGTTCCAAATGATGCGGCAAACCGCGTGACGTATTCGGGGTCCAGCCCGTCGCCCACAATTCCTCGCAAGCCGGAGATACTCAGAATGCGCTCCGTCATGATGTTTCCTCAGGGATCGATGCGAGGGATGTCAATTGTGATCGACCGAGTATCCACGGAAGATGTCGACCGTGGATACAAAATTTTCGGGGGATGGATTAGGATCGCTTCGGACGTTAATAGTTCAGGAGACGAAAGTCGAGAGATTCGCGGCGATAAGATTCTCGACAACCCTGCCCACAGTTCTCAAACCGCCTGACCGTGGATGCTGACCGTAAACGACGTATGCTTGCAGGTTCAAGCGGATACTGACCGCGGTCGCCACGAGAACACGAGTGAGCGACTTGGCAGTTGTTTCGGCCTGTTCTACGATGTGGAAATGATACGATGTCGGATGGGAAAGGGAGTGAACCGAGGTTCCTTGCTGAACCTGACGTCGCCGAAATGAACCGCTGTCTCCAACGGAGTCCCTTTAAATTATGGCTAAGCAGACTATTGCGGATATTCCCGTCGCCGCTCAAGCCGTTCTGATGCGATGTGACTTTAATGTTCCGCTAGACGACGCTCATCAAATTACTGACGACCGACGGATCGCTGAAGCGATCCCCTCAATTAAGTCCGTATTGGACCGCGGTGGGCGTCTGATTTTGATGAGTCATCTCGGTCGACCTGAGGGTAAAGATTTGGCAGCGGACGCCAAATACAGCCTCGCTCCCGTGGCGGTGCGTTTGCAGAAATTACTGGGTTGCCCGGTCCACTTTGCTGGGGATACCGTGGGTGATGCGGCAAGATCAAAGGTGTTGACTCTTGGGAATGGTGAAATCCTGCTGCTAGAAAATGTTCGTTTCAACACGGGTGAAAAAAAAGGTGATCCCGAGTATGCCGGAGCCCTGGCTCGGATGGGGGATATTTACTGCAATGACGCCTTCGGTACATGCCATCGGACGGAAGCCTCCATGGTTGCGGTTCCGAATGCCATGATCGGTAAGCCCAAGGTCTGCGGTTTTCTGGTCGAGAAGGAAATCCGCTTTTTGTCAGAAGCGATTGCCAAGCCGGCTCGACCGTTTGTTGCGATTGTTGGCGGCGCCAAGGTCTCGGACAAAATCAACGTCATCCAACATCTTTTGGCGATCTGCGATACCGTGCTTATTGGAGGCGCGATGGCATACACCTTTTCGCTGGCGACGGGCGGTCGTGTCGGCCGCAGTCGCGTGGAAACAGACAAAATCGATTTTGCGAGAGTGCTGATCCAGCAGGGTGGTGGCCGATTACTGTTGCCGAGAGATACCCACTGCGGAGACGAATTCAAAGGGACGTGTAACAAACGGGTTGTCCCGGCTGGACAGATTCCGGAGGACGGCGGTTGGGAGGGATTCGACATCGGTCCAGAGACGATTGCCAAGTATGCCGATGTGATTAAGTCGGCCAAGACCGTTGTTTGGAACGGTCCGATGGGTGTTTTTGAGATGCCTCCCTTCGACGCAGGCACACGGGGCGTGGCCGAAGCCATTGTGGCGAGTGGTGCGCTGAGCATTATTGGCGGTGGAGACAGCGCGGCAGCGATTCAAAAATTCGGATTGGCGGACAAGGTGACTCATGTGAGCACAGGTGGTGGCGCTAGCCTCGAAATGCTCGAAGGGAAGAAATTCGCGGCTGTCGAGTTGCTCGATGACACGTAATCCTCTTTCGTTGCCAGGGAGGCGTCGATCATGTTTGTTGATCCGAATCCTTTACGCTGTGGACGTTCCACGGAAAATACGAGGTGTTCTTGCACTCGTTAAGGTTTCTGAAACTCAGTCAACGTCGTGACCGAATCGTTCCACCATGTTTTTTCGCGCAGAACACGTTTGAGCCGTGAGATCCTCGCAAGGTGACGAAAACGAGAATGTCCAGATTCTGGAACCCGCGTCGATGCCAGAAATTTGTTCCCCAAGGAACGGAAAACGAATATCCCTCACGGGAATCCTGTTGCTGGCCCAGACCTCAGAAGGCTTCTGTGATACCGCGTCCAGACTACCGGACCAACAACGATTCCGTTCAATTCTTGCGAGGAATTGCGGCTTATTTCGTTCCGGTGCTTGTTAATTTGGTCTGGCTGTGCCTCCCTTTCGAAACAACGACGGCTGTTGCGGGCGGAGGTTCTGCGCCAAAGCAGGTGTTATCGGACGAGTACACGCTCGTGATTCGGCCGCTCGTCACACGCTATTGCCTGAGTTGTCATTCCACCGCAACGCAACAGGGTGAGTTGGATCTGGAACGATTTGGGACGTTCGTCGATGTCATTCGTGAAACAAAAGTTTGGTGGAAGTTTGCCGAGATGCTCGGCAGCGGTGAGATGCCGCCGGACGATTCGAAACAGCCGACAGCCGACGAACGAAAGCAGCTGCGCGATTGGGTTCAGCGGTATCTCGAAGCGGAAGCTCTGGCCAACGCAGGCGATCCGGGGCGAGTCGATCTGCGGCGACTCAACAACGCCGAATACAGACACACGATTCGCGATCTGACAGACGTCGATTTAGATCCTGCGCGTGAGTTTCCAACAGACAATGCGGCGGGTGAGGGCTTTACCAACGCAGGCAATGCGCTTTCTATGTCACCAGCCTTGTTGCAGAAGTATCTCGATGCCGGCAAAGAGATCGCTCGCCATGCGGTTTTCCTGCCAGACGGGTTTCGATTCTCACCGCACGTCACTCCACGGGATTGGACTGATCAAGCGCTGGCCCGAATTCGGGAGACTTATCGTCAGTTCGTCGATCCAGAAGACATCGGCAGTGGTACGATTATCGGGAACCTCCACAGCGAGAGTCGACTCGGTACAGCCGGTCGTCTCCCCTTGGGAAAATATCTTGCAGCCACGATCACAGAACGGGAGGCACTGCTCACCGGACGTCGGTCCGTCGATGCTGTGGCTCGCGACTATCGGCTGAATGCAACGTACCTGAAGAGACTCTGGTCCAGTCTCACCGACGCGGAATCCTCGCTGTTGCTGGATCAACTTCGCGGGCCATGGCTCGAGGCAAGAGCAGAAGATGCCGCGTTACTTGCGGCAGATGTTGCGTTGTGGCAAAAGGGGCTTTGGGCTTTCAATCCCGTGGGACTGATCGGAAGAAAAGGAAGTCGATCTCGATGGATGGAGCCTGTCGATCCGATCACAGTTTCTCAGGAGTTCAGAATCACTCTTCCCGTGCCGGCTGCAGGAGAAAAAGAAGTCCTCCTGTCGCTCGTGGCTACCGATGCGGGTGACGGAAACGAACACGATTACGTGGTTTGGAAACAACCACGATTGGTCGCCAAAGATCAGCCCGAGATCCTGTTGCGAGATGTCAAGGAGTTGACAGGGATGGAATCGTCTCTGTTTGGACGGCATCCCGATGGAAGCGAAATCGACGCGGGATCAATCTGCGTTCACGCGCCCTGTGTAATGACACTCCATCTTCCGGCCGACGTCGCCGCCGGACGCGAATTCGTCGTCCTCGCCGAGTTACACACCGCGTCGGAAACAGAAGGAAGTGTTCAACCGGAGGTGGTGTTGGGCACCCCTACGGTCGCTGCGGGAATCGTCCCCAGTCAGGTCACCGTTACGCTTTCTAAAGTGACGGCACTCTATCCAGAGCATCGAACGGTTTCATTCAGGTACCCTGTCTTGGTTGGTCAAAACAGTAACGCAAGACAGCGGTTCGAGTTGGCCATGAATGCGCATCGGAATCTCTTTCCGGCAGCACTATTCTACGCGCAGATTATTCCCCTCGATGAAGCGCTGACGCTAACACTTTTCTATCGTGAGGACGACCATCTGCTCCGCCTGATGCTGGATGAGGCGCAGAAAACACAGCTCGATCGTCTTTGGGAAGAACTGCGCTATATCAGCCAAGAGGCCTTAAAAACGGCGGATGTTCTTGACTCCCTCGTGGAAACGACAAAGGGCCATCCGCAGGAAGGAGCATTCGACTTACTCATCGAGCCGTTCCACAAACGAGCGGCTCGATTTCGAACGAAGATCCTCGAGTCCCAGCCGGCACACGTGGAGGCGATCGTTGATTTCGCCGCAAAAGCCTATCGCCGTCCCCTCGAAGATGACGAAGCCACAGCTCTGCGACAACTGTACCGACAGTTGCGAGATCAAAATCTGGACCACGAAGACGCGTTCCGATTGACACTCGCTCGTATCTTCATCGCCGCACCGTTCCTCTATCGGATCGAGGTGGCCCCCGAGGGAGTCGCCGCTGCTCCTGTCTCCGATTGGGAACTCGCCAGCCGAATCAGTTACTTCCTGTGGTCATCACAACCCGACGAGGAACTTCGCAGGGCGGCAAGTTTGGGAATCCTGAGTCAACCGAACGTGCTGGCACAGCAAACCCAACGGATGCTCAAGGACAACCGAATTCGCCGACTGGCCACGGAATTTGCCTGCCAGTGGCTGCAGATCCACGACTTCGATGTCACAGAATCCAAGAGTGAACAGCTGTTCCCCGAATTCACGAACCTGCGGAGCGATATGTATCAGGAATCAATCCTGTTCCTGACGGATATTTTTCAAAGCGATGCGGCGTTACTCAGCCTGCTGAATGCCGATCACACGTTTGTGAACAGTCGTCTGGCCACATTTTATGGAGTCAAAAACATCGACGGAGATGCTTGGCAACGGGTCGAAGGGATGAGAGAACTCGGCCGCGGTGGGATCTTGGGACTGGCGACGACACTTGCCAAGCAATCGGGCGTATCGCGCACGAGCCCGATCCTGCGCGGCAACTGGGTCAGCGAAGTTTTGTTAGGTGAAAAGTTGCCTCGACCTCCCAAAAATGTGCCTCCCTTGGCCGATGCGGTTCCAGAAGGGTTGACTGAGCGACAACTGATCGAACGTCACCGCAGTGATGTGGCGTGTGCCAAGTGTCACCAACGCATCGACCCGCTTGGATTCGCATTGGAGGGATTCGATGCCATCGGCCGCCGACGCGATCAAGACTCGTCGGGTGCGGCGATTGACACCCGTTCCACTCTGCCAGATGGTGAACAGATTGCTGGCCTTGACGGGCTTCGCAACTATTTGCTGCAGCAACGTCGAACGTCCATTGTCCGCCAGTTCTGCCGCAAGCTCGTGGGTTACGCACTCGGTCGGGAAACGCAACTCTCGGATCAAGCATTACTTCAGGATTTGGAACGGCTGCTCGCAGAAAACAGCCAGCGTGTTTCCGCGGCCATCAAGACCATCATTTCAAGTCCGCAGTTCTGCAACATCCGCGGCTCGTCGCAGAGTCCCTAGAGGCTCGTGCAGCGAATGGAGAAAACTTTGTTGAACCCGTTTTCGATGCGTCAGTACACCTCGCATGCCCAAGGAGACGTGGTGATCTCTGTGACGGCGGCATCGGGACGCTTCGTTCAAGGACAGGCCGCCTTACTGTTTCCAGGCATCTGGCGGAACGGTATTCTCGTGGGCAGACAAGATCCTCGGGGCGAAGCCTTCCCTGTCGCGACCGGTAAGACACCGCATCCCATCGCTCGTTCCCGCATGATGACTTCAATGAGATGACTTCAATGATCGGACCTTTCGGATGATGACTCCGCATTCTTTTTCACGGCGTACTTTCTTGCGTGGTACGGGTGTGGCCATGGCATTGCCGTGGTTGGAGTCGATTCCGGTTTGGGGTGATGCAGACGCGTCGCCTGAGCAGCGAAAGAGTCAACCTCCTCTCCGACTGGCGGTCGTGTTTTCCGGGAACGGTTTTCATGCGGGACAGTGGTGGGCAAAAGGGGCCGGCAGTGAAATGCAGCTCGGCCCTGTGCTCGAACCGCTCAGCGAATTCCGCGAACGACTGTTGTTGATTAATGGGCTGTACAATGCCGAGGCGTTGAAGGGCAACATTCATAGTTCGCAAACCGGCAATATTCTCTCGGGAGCACCGCTCGCATCCGGGGGTGAGATCCGTTCTGGTACGAGCTTTGACCAGATCATTGCTCAGCGTTACGGGCATTCCACAAAAGTTCCAAGCTTGGTGCTCGGCTGTGAGCGTTCGAACCCGGGGATTCACAAGAATTACTCCATGCTCTACAGTTCGCACATTTCGTGGAGTTCGCCAACGTCTCCGACGCCGCTCGAACTTTATCCGGCACTGGCCTTCGACCGACTCTTCATGGAGGAAGCCGAACGGGGAGACAAGAGCGTTCTTGATGCAGTCTCGGGCGAGGCCACTCGATTTCGCAAACGGATCAGCGAAAACGATCGACGGAAACTTGATGAATACCTGAATTCGGTACGCGAAGTGGAGCGTCGCATTGAGCAGGCTGGTCAGCAAGGAGAGCTTCAAGGCTGGCGACCGACACTGGATAAGCCCAATATCCCTCGCCCGCCTGAAGGAATTCCGCAAAACATCGCCGACCACATGCGACTGATGTGCGACATTTTGGTTCTTGCCTTTCAAACCGATGCGACTCGCGTCAGCACCCTGAAACTCAATAACGACCACAGTTACCTCCAGTTTCCAAATTTGGGCGTCGACGTGGGGCATCACGAGTTGTCGCATTCGGATCAAGGAAAGCTGTCTCCCGATTGGCTCAAAGTTAATCAGTTCTTCCTAGAACAATTCGGCTACATCGCTCGACGCCTCGATGCAATCCAAGAAGGGGAACGAACGGCGTTGGACAATTCGGTGTTGATGTATTGTTCGAGCATGCAGTCCGGCAGTCACGACGCATCCAATCTGCCCTGCGTTGTCGTCGGTGGAAAACACCAAATTTCAGGCGGCCGCGTACTCGATTACGCAAAACAACCCAACCGCAAAATGTGCAGCCTCTATCTGTCTTTACTCGACAAGTATGGAATTCACCTCAAAGAATTCGGCGATACCAACGAACGACTGACGGACGTCTGAACTGCCACGCGTTGGACGCACGGCGAGTCGTGCGCCCAACGCGTGGCGATGAATTCGACGGTCTCCAATACGCGTCATGGAATCAGCTTGTTGGAGACCAATCACAGCGATCCTGCAGATCTGAGGCACTCGATAACTCCGTCAACAGAATCTCGGTGTGATCACTCAAACCATAGCGATATGTTGACCCTTGCCTGATCCAGAGGAATAATATGGCGGTTGTTTTTCCTCGACTTGGAGTGAATCGATCGTGTTACGCATACTCGCTCTGACCCTTGGATTGGTCGGTCTTGTCGAACGCACATCTTCGGCCCAGGCTCAGTCTGTCTATTTTTCAGCCACCACGTGGGGGAGGGGTCACTACGGACAGGGGCCTGCGGGATTCGGGTGCCATCGATACGACAGCCCTTTCCTCTATGGCTACGGGTACGTCGGTGGCTCGGTCGTCGCCTCGTTTGGCGGCAGGTCTATCAATCCCGACGCGATCGGATACCCCTCCTACGACGCATGGCAACACATCGTTTACGGGGTGCCAATACAGATGATCCCGACCGATCCCGTCGCCTATGTCTACGGCTATGGTTATGCCGCCTCGGGGGCTCTCCCCGATCCAAGATTGGGATATTTCACGAACAGCACGCTTGTGGCTCCCCATGGGTTGTCGGTCAGTGTCACTCCGTTACAAACGTCAGC
>Ga0114966_10001178_pt1 | contig 24409 bp, 27 predicted proteins | sample M_130207_XF_Meta_FD_87029 | JGI IMG/M metagenome (GOLD analysis project Ga0114966, IMG submission 87029) | Freshwater microbial communities from Lake Montjoie, Canada to study carbon cycling - M_130207_XF_MetaG | ecosystem: Environmental > Aquatic > Freshwater > Lake | place: Lake Montjoie... | reverse complement strand
CACAAACAACAAAAAGAACTTTAATAATTAACAAAAATGTAATAAAATAGTCAATTTTTTCCATCCTACTTTATATAAACCAATAAAAAAATCCCAATAAAAAATATAACAATATAATATAAGTTTCTCTCAAGAAGTATGGCTGCTCCTTGTCATTTCTCTTGTTTTCTCTCATTCATCTTCGTAGTTTCTATGATTTATATGAACAATGCAACGACCAAAAGTCAGACGATTCAAAGGTATGAAGCACAACTTCCATCCAACCTCCAAGAAATTTACCGAAAAATTCAACGAGAGCGCCTCCATATATATTATTATGGTTACTCCCTAGGTTTCATACTTTCTCTCATCATCATTATTTATAACTATCAAAACAAGTCAAAATTATCAACGAGTCATATGGTTTGTATAGTAATATCTACGAGTTTTTTAACCAACTATTTTTATTATATGTTGAGCCCTAAAACAAGTTGGATGTTGGACCATATAAAAACTCCGGAACAAACGAAAGCGTGGTTAGAAATGTACAAGTCAATGCAAAGATATTATCATACGGGTCTAGTGTTAGGTATTATAGCAGTTGCATTCCTCGCCGTCGCTTTTAGGAAATAAATCCCCAGCCCTCCCCGCCCAAAAAGTATTTCAACTTAAAGCGACTTAAAGACTACCCTTTTCTACCTTGTAGAAGCGTCAATAGTTTAGTGGTAAAATGGAACCTTGCCAAGGTTTCGTCTCGGGTTCGATTCCCGATTGACGCATCTCCCTCCCCTCTCTATCCATCCCACACAACAACATAGGTCTTATAGTGTAGTGGTTATCACTTCAGACTTTGAATCTGGAAACCCGAGTTCAAATCTCGGTAGGACCTCTTTATCCATACATCCCAAACTATTTATGTATAGTTTTCATAGAATATACATAAATATTTTAAATGATAAAATCTTTAACACAATTATGAGCGTCACTTTGGTGACTTATTAACAATTTCATTATTTATCCAGTCGTAGGTTATTTTGATACCTTTTTCTAGGGAATACATTGGTTCCCAACCCAACTTATCTCTAATCAATTTATTATCAGAATTCCTACCTCTTACTCCTACTCCATGAAATGGTGTATTTTTTAGAGTCAAGTTTTTATTTGATATTTTAATTATCATATTCATGAAATCATTCATATTTATCATTTCTTCTGATCCAATATTTATAGGTCCTTTGAAATCAGACTCCATCAACTTTATAATTCCTTCTATGCAAGCATCTACTAATAAAAAACTTCGTGTTTGTTTTCCGTCTCCAAAAACTTCCACAACATCGCCATCTTTAGCAAGTGCAACTTTTCTACAAAAAGCGGCGGGCGCCTTTTCTTTACCTCCTTCATAAGTTCCGTAAGGTCCATAAATATTATGAAATCTTGCTACACGAATATCCATATTAGGAAAGTCTTTATGGAATGCAAAATATAGTCTTTCACTGAATAGTTTTTCCCAACCGTACTCACTATCGGGTTCTGCTGGATAGGTACTGTCTTCACTACACATTGGATTATCTGGGTCTAACTGATTATGTTCTGGATACACACAAGCAGATGAAGAGTAGAATATTTTTTTTACATTTTTCAGTGAACATGTTTTCAACACGTTTAAATTTATCATGCAAGAGTTGTGCATAACGTCTGAATCGTGTTCCCCTGTATTTATATAAGTAGAACCTCCCATATCTGCTGCAAGTTGATATACTTCATCTATACTGTTGTCAATTACAACATCAACTTTGATAGGGTCTCTTAAATCCGCAATAATAAACTCATCAGCGTCGGTATTTTTAAATTCGTGGTACTTAATATCTACTCCTCTTACCCAACATCCTAATGACTTCAACTTAGTAATTAAATGACCACCGATGAACCCTCCTCCTCCTAAAACAACAACTCTTTTCATATAAATAATAACAATAATAAATTTATGAAAATTTTACCCAAATATTCTAAAAATGACTTTGGACTATAACTATCTAAAATTCTAATGTACTAACACAGTATTTCCCAAGTTAACTTCAAAAAAGCTCACTTCTTTTGGAAAATTTTGACGCATTCCCAAATTTTGGATGATTCATCAATAGAGAAAGCACCTCTACGTTGTGCCAAGTTCAAGAAAGAAACTAAAACATTCAACGCAACATTTTCATCAGTAACAACAACATCAACTAACTTAACCTCTGGTTTCTTTTCTTGTGCAGCAGCTCCACTTCCTTCGCTTTCCATTTATAAATTATATTTGAGATTATTTTTAAGTCTATTTAACGAAAAATATAAAATATAAATAGTTCTCTCACAACAACGGTAAAATATAAAAAAATTGAAAAAAAATAACAAACACCAAACAAAGACAACAACACACAACAAGAACCAAAACGCACCGATTATATCGCAACTACAGCAATTACAGCAAAAACAACAAAAACAACAAAATGTCTTTAGAATTATTACAAGAAAATTTCTCTAAATGCGTCAAAGGATACCATTTGGTAAATTCATCTCCAATCAATGAAACGATTTGGGAAGATTTGAATTCTCTCATCTTTACTTCATCCAATATAGAAGTATATTCCAAAAGTGAAGGAAGTCACGCACCCGGAATGGATATCAATTCATCTTTTGGAAAATTATCCAACAAATCCGCCAAGTACTCAAAAAATAAAAAAAGTATAGACATTAGTTCCTATAGATTAACGACGGTTTGTAGCGGTTCCCAATGCGGAACACCACAAGAAATCATAGAAGAAATCAACAAAAGAAAAAACTTTGACTATTATTCATTCATCTTGAGAGATGAGACAAGTGACGCCAACACCACCATAACCTATGATTGGATGTTGATTCCAAGTAACTATCCTCCATTAGACCCGGCCCAATATACTTGGGAACCATCCCTCAGTAAAAAAAACAACCAAATTCAAACGGGTTGGAAAACCACCAATGAAATAAATGGGTGTAAAATGTCAATTACTTTCAGTATGTCTTCTCAATTATGGATACATATAGAAATGACAGAAGACATAAAAAAATTTATAGTTGCCAGCGCAACCACGAGTAAAACTCCAAAACTAAATTATATTCAATTAGCATCAACCTTATAATTCTAATCTTTCTTTGGCAAGGGTAACGTAGTCACTATTAATTTCAAAACCAATAAAATTGACTCCGTTATTTTTTGCTGACACACATTCTGAACCAGACCCAGCAAAAGGTACTACCACTAAAGTTTCCCCATCGCCGACCTTGTTCCTAGACGCTTTAATTAATATGTCACACAACCCCAGTGGTTTTTGTGTAGGATGATCAACTCTTTCTTTTTTTCCGGCTCCACCAGCTAATGCCGCAACTTTAATGACGTCTCTTGGTAAAGCTCCGCCCTCGTGTGCATTATAGATTGTTTCGGTTTCTCCATTGCTAAATCTACCTTTGGTTGGTTTTCTCACTTTCCCCGCCGCATTTTTTAGAAATCCTTCTGTATAAGGTTCTCTAACATCATCGCGATTAAACACGGGTTTATTTTTATAACAGCACAATATACTTTCATGAGTTCTTTGCCAAAAGTTCAAGGAAGGAACAACTTTATTGGTATAATGCCATACAAGCCATCTAACATTGCAAAATATCCGTGTTCTAATAAACGCCAACGTTTCACTAAATCCATAAATATACAAAGTGCCACAAGGTTTTAAAATACGCAAACATTCTTGAATCCATTCATCACACCATAATAAATATTTATCCATTTCTTGTTTATCACTGTTGTTACCGAAATCTTTGCCGATATTGTAGGGCGGGTCACAGATGATAATATCAACAGATTCAGCAGCAATTTTTTTCATTCCACAAATACAATCTTCATTGTAAATGTTGTTGAGTTCAAGTTTTACCGAGTTGTCCATTTATTCTTTGTATTGGTTATAATTATCAAAGCACAAAACAAAATAGAATCAATTTTTATTTATTCGTCATTTGCGAAAAATCAACACGCGAAAAATAAAAAAATATGAAAAAAATGCATAAAAATAAAAAATTGAATACAAATCCAAGGAAATCAAAGACCAAGTAATCACCATAAAAGATATACTTAAAAATGGAAACATCCTCAACACTACTATCAACAAACAACGTAATAGATTATTCATACATTGAATTTCACACAAAAACAGCAGACCAGATAAGTTCAAAATTTTTAGTTCCGTTTGCAGACGAAACCTCCACACAAATATTCGGAACATTAACCATAAAAGTAAGCGATACACCAATGACAAAAAACCCTCAATACATATTATTTATGTTGGACCGTTCGCAGTCAATGACAGATGAAGTTGAAACAAATTCAACAAAAATGGAACACGCAAAACATACTATAAAAAACATAGTAAAGTTAATAGTAAATTCGGATGAAAACTGTCCGCCAGTTTTCATAGAAGTATTCGTATTTGACGATGAAATAGAGGAAATAATGCCAAAAACTCAAATAACAAAAGAAAATATGACAGAAATAGTAAATAAAATAAAATCAATTCAACCACGTAACAGCACCAATATAGAACTAGCATTAGAAAAAACCAGAGAAATAATGTATAACGAAACTAGTGACTCACCAACATTAGCCAGAGACCATCGCCAACAACAAAAAACTGAAATATTTCTTACCGACGGACTACCAACTGCGGGTGATACAAATATCTGCCGTTTAATAAAGAAACAAATAGAAAAATCAAAAACAGCAACACCAACACAAACAGACAACAATCATATTTACATTGGTTATGGAGAAGACCACAATGGTAACCTACTACAGTCAATATCGTTCAGTAAAAAGAATGGTTATTACTATTTTGTTGATAAGATAGAATATGCCGGACTTATCTTTGGAGAAATAATGCACGGTTTGTTATATCCGGCATTAAAAAATATTAATGTAGCAGTAGAAAATGGAGAAATTTATGATTACAAAACAAACACGTGGTCATCAAATTTATATGTATCGTCTATACTGAGTGAATCGGAAAAGATCTACCATATAAGAGCGCAAAATCCAGATGATATCAAAGCAAACATAACTGCTATAAACGCGATCACCAACGAAGATTTCCAACATAATGTTGAACGACTTCCAGAGTTATCAACAACCGAAGACATCGTATTAGAAACCGACTTGACGAAATACATTTTACGACAAAAGACGCAAGAATATTTATATCACGCCAGAAGTGTAGCAGTGAGTATAGAGAATGCATCAAATACAATGTTAATCTTGTCAAAACATACAAAAAAAGAAATTTCGGACAAAATGCAGAATCTACGTGAAGAAATAAAATCATTTTTAGAGTTCTTGAAAGAATACATAAAAAGTAACAACTATACGAGTGATAAATTCTTTGTAATGTTGTATGAAGATATGTATATAGCTTATAAAACATTTGGAACAATTCAAGGAGCGATGTATGCTGGGTCAAGACAAAGTTCTCAAGGTCGTCAGACATCTTATGTAGTATCAAGCCAACCAAATACACCATACGACAAGGAGGACGATGATGAGCCGTTAATATTCAATAAACTAAACATAACAACTGATACAGCAGCAACCAATGATATTTTGAGTGTAAATACTACTCCAAAGCAGTTGAAGGTAATGACTTCAATAAACAGTCGTAGTTCAAGTCCTCCGTTACTATCCAGTAATGACATAAAACTAGAAGACATCAAACCCTTAACAGAGTTAGATGATATAATGCTATTCAACCGAAGAAATATAATAAATTAATAATCAAATAATAATCAAACAATATGAAAAGTATATAAATATATAGCATATATTTTTTATATACCAAAAAAATGTCGAAGGAGTTTGGCTTTATACTAACACGGCACGTGAGTTCAGAAAAAACCAACAAATTTTGGAATGAAGCTTACAACTGTATAAGAAAATATTATCCAGAAGAAACAATAATGATTATAGATGACAACAGTAAATATGAATACGTTGCACCTTTGCCCAACACAGTTCTAAAAAATGTTTTTTTTGTGCAGTCGGAGTATCCTACGAGAGGTGAAATATTACCATACTACTACATGTATAAATACAAGTTGTTTAAGAAAGCAATAATACTTCATGATTCAACTTATATGCAGTCACACATGGACTTTACATCTCTTCTCGGAGACGATGAAGTAAAACTATTATGGAATTTTAGTCATCATTGGGAAATGTTACCGGGACATTACATAGTAAATGATATAAAAAATTTACTAGGAAAATTAAACCACTCAGAAGAATTAGTAGAATTGTATGAAAGTAAGGACAAATGGTGTGGTTGTTTTGGCATCATTTCAATATTAACTTTGGAATTTTGTGAAAAGGTCTTGCACGAAAAATACAATTTTTTCATTTTACTTGATCACTTAAAAACCAAGATAGATCGTTGTTGTTTGGAAAGACTGTTTGGTATAGTATGTTGTCACAACGACCCTAGCATAAAAAACAAAGTGTTAATGGGTGACATACATAATTATATAAACCAGTATTGTAACTGGTCATATGATTTTGATGAATACATACGTGACCGTGAAGAAAATAAATTAGCACAGTTTCCAATAATAAAAACCTTTAATGGAAGATAATTTTATGATTTTTTAGGAGCAGTTGCGGCATTCGTAGCTGTAGTAGTAGATCCAGTAGAAGCGCCGCTACCACCTAGACTACTATCGTTAGAACTGACCCCAGTATTTGTTTTCATTTGACTAATAAAGTCAAGTTGATTCACTTCATTTTTGAGTTGGGATAAAATAGGAAAACTAGATGAACAGCTACTAGAAACAGTTTTGGCGTTTAAAGATTCAACACTTTCTGGAGTAACATTCCATAACATTTGCCATATAGGACTAACCTCATATCCATTACCCGTATTGAGTGCAAAAGGACAAGTATAATCTGGAGGACTTTTTGAAGCAACACAAGGGTTACAAGGGGCGCCTAAGAATTTAAATCCATTCACTTGGTTAGGTAAGTCTTTATAATCAATTTCAGTAACGGTAGAATTCAAGTTTCCATAAATAGAATCGTAACCATTATAAACAATTTTTTCTAAAATAGGTTCTCCTTTAGAATTAGTAGAGCATTGAATACTGTTATTGATGTTACTAGGTAACTTTTTATTATGACCAACTGTAACACCATTTAATAAAAAAGTTCCTTCTTTGGTATTATAACTGATAAGTTGTTTCATAGCAGTTTCATTATATATTTGTTGCGCACTAATCATGGAAACCCCTGGGTCAACACTAATGAACAAATTTTGGGCAATAGCTTCATTGTACAAACCTTGGAGTTTTTCAGACCAAGGCCACTTATAATTTTTGAATAAGTATGCCACTTCCTCTGGCGTAGCTTGGTTTTGAACAATATCCATATCAAATGTAATATTTGGATTCAATCCTTTTTGGAAGGTTAAAAATTCAGTTACTAAAGTAGATGGCCATGTAGTTACGCGATTAGAACCGTATGAAGTAGTAGGATCAACAGAATCAATAATTTCAGTAGCTCCACTAGTGCCAGTAGCTCCACTAGCTCCACTAGCTCCAGTAGCTCCACTAGCGCCAGTAGCTCCAGTAGCTCCAGTAGCACCACTAGTGCCAGTAGCGCCAGTAGCGCCAGTAGTGCCAGTAGAGCCGCTTGCGCTAGTAGAACCAGTAACTCCAGTAGTTTTAGTAGTGCCACTAGTTACGATAGCGCCAGAAGTTATATTAGACCCGACAGTAGTTGCGTTGGAATACATATTTGTAAATTTTTCTTTTTTGTCCAAGTCAGTGACTTTTTGAATACTAGAACGACGAACAACAAGAACAAGCATAAAGAAGAATAATCCAACAGCAATTGCAGTTTTCAAATGATAAAAAGAAAATCCCAAAACAACTCCAATTAGAATAATATTTCCTAAAAGAGAACCAAAAATAGAAAGAAACAACTCTGGTTTAAGATAGAGGATGAGAGAAAAAATAATGAATACAGAAATAATGGAAACATACATAGTAGTTGCGTTATCTCCAGATTTCATAGGAATAAAAATATTAACATCATGAATAGAACTACTTTTTGGCATTTAAACTATAATATATAAATATATTTTATAGTTTAATTTATAAAAATATTTTCATATCAAATAAACTACAACAACAACCGAACATTACAACTATGTAATAAAAATTAATCATCTTTGGTATACCATTCTGGTGGAGTGTCATAAATAACATTATGAACTGGAATTGGTGCGTAAGGAGCACTAGCACTAGATGTTCCTCCATTGACCGCGAAAGGAAAAGGTTTCAATGCTCCAGTAGGATGAGCACATTTACGTTGAACTTGTAAAGTATATTGACTCGCAGTTTGTGGAATATGAAGAGTTTTAGTATATCCAGCATTAGACTCTTGAATTTTATACACGTATTTTGCTGAACTAGTAGAACAACCATTTGGACCACCACGTACTCTATAATCCACATATACTTGTGGTTTATTTGTATCATTTACGCAAATATTTGCAGCAGCTTTGGTTTGAATATACAACAACTGACTAGAATTATCTGACATAGTACCATTTGGATAAACGGGTTGTACCCAGTAATTTGGATACTGTCCATTGTTGATCCATTTGTATTTCTTTTCCAACATACCCTTGGTAGATAGTACCGATGGTTTAATATATTTGTATTGGTCGCCTAAAACAATGGCTTGTGTAGCGTTAAATACGGGTTCACTTTTTGGGTATCTTCCGTTGGTGCCGCCACTACCATAAGCAAACTGACCACGAAAAGGAGTGCCATTTTTAGACATGGCCATACTTTGTCCGACGTATCCGACATTTCTTCTGCCACCATTCAAAGAAAAGCCTACTGGACCCGCACCGCCTACGGTATATGCCAAAGTTCCTTTACCGAAAGGTCCTTGGGATAACCAAACACCACCCGGTTGTTTAGCGGAAACATTTGCGCCATAACGAATCGTACCTTTTTTTTTAAATGCTTGAATAGACATTTTGTATATATGATAAACAGAGATAATAAATGTAGTAAAAAAAGGCGATATATAGCACTAGTTGTTCAGAATTCATTTTTTATTCGTTGCGACTGATAAACTAGAACGATTCGCAGATATTTTCCAAAACCAAGGTTCGTCATAAATGACTTTAATATCTTTCCCAGAAAGAATTCTTTCTTTGGCTTGTAGAGCCTCTTCAGAATCATTCCATTTACTAAAATGAATAAAAACTCGTGAAAATGTCTCACCTTTTTCGCTTTTTTTTTGAATCATATCTATTCTTTGGATAATTCCTAAATGAAGACTTTGAATAATTTTTAATACTTGTTCTTTGGTAACCTTAGCAACCACACGAGGAATGCATAGACTAGGACACAACAGTTCGTTACTTTCTAAATTAGTCATTTTTATAATAATGAATATAAATTATGTTTTTATATATTGATTATAAACCTATTTTGAGTTCAATTTTTATTTAATCATTAAATTATCAACTATTATACAATTAAGTAGCTTCAGCGTTTTCCAATATCATTTTTTGATGGTTACATTGAGGACTAAAATATAATAAATAAAATAAAACAACAAAATATGTAATAGAGATAGTTGTGATATAATATTATATCAAGTTATAATATTATGGCAAATAGGGAATTACATTTTTGGAATGAATTTCATTTAGGGGATCATGTTTTTACATGTATCTATTTTCATACCATTAAAGATTATATTGAAAAAGAAAATATAAAAGTGTTCTATCATATTCCAGAGATGTACATACGTCAGATATCTGAATTTATACCATCCGACAATTTTGTCTTGTGTAATTTGACCGAACAAAAAAAAGGGATAAATATTTGGATTGGAACTAATGAAATAGAGTTTAACTGGTGGAAATATATAAAAACATTAGAAATACCAATATTAGATACATATTTGGTATGTTTTTTTAATAAAATTTCTGAAAAAATAAATATCCCAATTATAATGAATGAATTTAAATATGCGGATAATGATCTACTATTGAGATATGAAGGTTTATCTGAAAAATATAAAGATATAGATATTTTAATCATAAATTCAGAGCCACTATCTGGTCAAGTAGAAATGACACCTCATTTTGTAAATGATATGAATGAAACAATATGCAACTTGAATAACAAATATAAAGTAGTCACTACATACAAATTAGAAGGTATTCCATGCACATCTGATGATAATTATACGATTAAAACGATTGCTGCCATATCAACTCATGCAAAAATAATTATAGCAATAAATACTGGTCCTATTGTCGGAATATTTAATGAATTTACATTAAATAATATAAAGAAAGTATATTATATTGATGTAAATAATTCGTATCATAACAATAAATTTGAAAGAATACATTTTTTTAGTGAAGTACTAGTAGGCACTTCCGAAATTTTATAACCTTCTTTTTATGTTTCAGTTATATAATAAAATTATAAAAACTTATTTAAAGAAACGACCATATATTCATATGGTGAAATCTATATACAACAGCACAAACACAAATAAGTGTGGTGTAAGTGTCGTATACAAAGTAAAGTAGCCAATACCGAACTTAGCTCAGCTGGAAGAGCATTTGACTGTAGATCAAAGGGTCGCTGGTTCAATCCCAGCAGTTCGGAAACCCACCACTTTTTATAATTATAAGTGTATAATTATAAAATATCAGTTGCGTTTTTTATTTGTTTTACGCTTTTTTACATATTTTTTTGTGCGTCGCTGACGACGACTTCTTTTTACTCTTTTTCTAGTGTTTTTTCTACCACCAGAGACAGTACAGCCGGAGTTATTTAAATTGTTGCTTATATTACTGTACAACCCCAAATTGTTGTAAATAAAATAAAAATTGAAAAAAAAACACAACTATATAAAACAAAACAAATCAATATGTTACTACGTTCTGGAAAAATCACGATACCGTTCGTTCCAAAAACCCCAACCAACAAAACCAAGTGTTCATATTGTAACAAACCCGGCCACAAAATAAATAACTGCAACCACTCAGCAATAAAACAACTGAACCACAACGTTGTAGAAAGAACCATATTTAGTCATATGGTAATTCCATATATTTCAGTCGCAAAAAAATACTTAAGACTTTATTTATGCAGTCATTCAGAGTTAAATTTATTAATGTTGTGTTACTACACGAAAATAAAAAAGTATTCAACCGAGTACAAAAAGTCAAGCTATGTAAATTTATTAGTAGAATATTACTATCAAAAGTTAAACCAAGATTTAAATACATTAACTCATATGTTGGGGACGATTTCCGACGAGAACTATGAAAAGTATACAGATGAAATATTGAACAACAGTGGGACATTATGTCTCACTTTTGGAGTAGAAGAGACGATATTAAACTATGTGTATAAATACCGTCCACCCCAAAGAAAGTTTGACATACAAGTGGTAACAACCAATCGGCAATATTCCACACCCATTACCAATAAGATAGAGTGCCCAATATGTTATGAAACATTCTCCCCAAGCGAAATAATACACACCGGTTGTAGTCACAACTACTGCAAAGAATGTCTAATAAGTTATTTCAAAAGTTTAAATAATAACGACCAGTCACCAACTTGTGCGTGTTGTCGCAAAACAATTACCGTGTTGGAAATAAAGAACAAAAAAACACGCGAAGAAATAAAAAATAAATATTGTTATATCCAGTTACCGCCTCCACCAGAACCAGTAAGACCTTCGGAACCAGCAACACCGCCACTTCAAGCACCTCCGCCACAAAACCCACCAAACAACACATATGCACCATCATCTATAATTCAGAGGATCATATTTCACTTTGTCTTATTTTAGCCTCTACATTTAAAAGGGTCCATTAAATTAGCAATAAAGGGATTGATTTCAGTAGGACTCGTTAGTTTATCATAATGAAAAAACCAGCTATAAAACCATCGTCCTTTCATAATTTCCGCATTAATAATCTCTTGGTGGAACATTTGGTCAATGATAGAAAAAGCCGACTTAAGTAACAAAATTTCTTTGACCAACTCTTTTTTCACATTAAATAACTTGACCAACTGTGCCTTGTAGTCTTTATTTAATATATGGTTGTTGAATTTAGAGACCGCGTTAATGTAACGTATTTCATTTTTGACATTTTTTAAATTAGTAATTGTTTTCTTTCTATGGTCATCAATTTTTTTAATGATGGAAAAAATATTCGTACCATAAATAATTGGGTAACGAACACGAATCACTTGTGGAATCAAAAATTGATTGGTTTCTTTGATTTCTGAAATTTTCTTCTCCACGTCGCTCAATTTTTTCATCATTTCTTGTTCTAATTCTTTTTTAGAAATATTCACTTTCATAATATCATCATTCATTTTGTCTTCATCGATAACTCCACTAGCACCTAACACACTATTGGTAATCGTAAAGTCCCGGAACAATAAAATAGAACCAGATGTAAATTCAACCGACGACTGTAACTTGTCATACTGATGTGATGATATTTTATGTGCTTCAGATGCAGCGTCAAGTTTTAAATAATTCACGATAGCTAACAAGAAAGCAATGACTGCATTCACGGAAGAAATCAAAATAGAACCCCACCCATAGTCTTGCACAACAGAGGCCAAAACAGTTGCAGCGGTAGAAAGTAAAATTGCCGGCATCATCAACATATTTAATTTTTGTTCAGAATAAGACTTGGCTTCCATATAAATAATTTTATGACCTTTCAAGTAACTAGCTAAAATATCAAGTGCCGATGAATATTTGTGATTAATATCAGAATAATACTTGTCAATACTTTTTTCAACTTGATGATAATTTAATTTTTTATATGTAATTTTTGGACTAGAGGGTTGATTATTAGATATACTAGAAGATTTTATTTTACCATCGCGAATAAGAACATTCTCTTCTTCAACAAAAGTATCTTCCTCATCTTCGCTATAACTATCGCTCAAGTCACTTGTATGTTCGCCAAAATAGTTGTCATCTCCACTACTTCCACAGTCATCAAAATGTAAGCTATGGATACTATTTCTTTGCAAAGAGTTAAATTCATTAAGAACTTTATTATTATTAACACTACTTGCAGTTCCAAATGTTTTTCGTTTCAAAGTATCAAAAACACCTCTTTTGATGTAAAGGTCTCCAGTGACATTACTACTGCAGTCACCACACTCCGCATTTGAATTTTGTTGTTCTTCAACATCTTGAATATCAATATGTACTTCTTGGATAGATAAGTTAGATTTTGGATTAAAGTTGGAATTGAAATCAGAGTTCATATATATAATGAAACAAAATAAAATCTCAATCATAACTATATGACATCTACAACGCGTAAGAATGTACCTTGGAGAGGGTGGAAGAGAGAAAACCCAAATCAACGCCAGAGAACCGTTATGCTAAAAAAATGTGGAAAAAAATGTTTTTTAGGAACAAGAAAATCATTTCCCATATGTAAAAAAAATACTTGTTCGGTTTCTAAGAAAGGAGTATATGCGGCATATGTAAGAGCGCGTCAGACAAAACGAAACCGTGTTGCGAATAAAGCTCGTAGAATGTTGAAAAGAATGTAAAACCTCAAAAAACAAAAACCCAAAACCTAAAATCCAAAACCCAAAAAATAAATATCAAAAGATAATATATGCCAAATAGTTTAGAAATTTTCTTTAAATTATCATTAATATTAACATTATTTTTGAGTTTTTATATTTTCATTAGTGTAACCATATATAAAAATCCAACTTATAAACCAATATTTTCAACGTGGCAGTTTCCAATGTTACTTGCTATATTTTTAGATGTTTTTTTATTAGAAAATAATTAGTGTCTTTAAAAAAAACGACAAATAAAAAAAATTGAAAATATTTATTTTTTTCCCAAAAAAACAAATAAAAAATCCTCAACATAAAGTATAATACAAGAAACCAACACTGGAATGTTAAACATGATTTTTGCCAATAGTGACCTTCCAGAATATGACTACTATTCAAATTCAAATAAAAATCAAACCAACTCATATCCGAAGTATCATGTTGAAATTGATGAATACGTAGATCATCAAGTGAGTATAAACATAAATGATGACGATCAAGACTGGGGTTACTATATAGACTTGGATATTTCAACACCACCGACAATGAAGTACGCAAAAAATAGAAACATTTCTCAAACGTTAAACTTACCCAAAAAAAACTACAACACCAACAAACCAGTCAAATACTTGCCAGTCATAGAAGAGGATATGTACTATACACGTAACAACATCAACAACGCAAAGGACACCAACAACATGAAAAGTTACATGACAAGTGAGATAAATACAACATCATCAGTGATTTCTGGTGTAACCTTTTGTGCAACCATCGCATTTTACTACTTTTTCAGAAATGTACGCAACTAAAAACACAAAAACACAAAAAAACAAAAAAACAAAAAAAACAAAAAATATTGGAACAAAACTAGTTCCAATATTTTTTACTCATTTTCTCTAAGGGTTATAACTATTTATTTTGTAGTAACTATAAAAGGGAAGTAATGTAGTATTTACAGTAGTTGGTGCGGAACACGCAACCAACCCATCGCTTTCCGCACCATATTTACAAATATTGTTAATATTTTCAAAATTTTTTTCAGTATATAAACCAGATTTTAAACTGGAGTGATTCAACAAGACTCCGTTACGAAGTAACTGTTGATTGTTGTATAATAAATACTGACCTTGGGTAAATCCTTTTTTACACTGAATCGTTTTTCTAGCATTACAATTGACTAGTTTAGATTTTTTATTGTATAAGTAGTCACTTACATAAGAACTATTCATAACACCATTACCAAATGCATATTTAGCCACATTATAACAAGATGACGACATGAACTATACTTATATATACCAACAAATAAAAAACCAAAAAAATCCTTTATAAATCGTGAATTATAAACAATAAACAATAAACAATAAACAATAAACAATAAACAATTATAAATCATAAATAGATTGTAGTGTTAAACAAAAAGAAAAATCCATATTATTCAAGTCAATTACTCTACCATATTCATCCAATAGTTGAACTCCTAACTTTTGAATATCCACTGGACCGAAATATTGCCTAGCGGTAGTAACCAAAGACAAATTGTTTTGTGCAGCGGTATCAAAAAAACTAGTATTTTGTAACGAAATACGTGCTAAAATATTCTTGTTTAAAATAGAAGAATTAAATGCACTATAAAAACTATTATTGACATTATTGTTGTAATCATCTACAACTAAAAACATATATTTAAAGCCTTTTAAATCAATCACCGCTTCGGAAACATAACTAGAGTTACCACTGTAAATACCATTCCTAAACCCAATCAACCAGCCAAATTTTAATGGTAAAGGTGTGCTTGTATCTGGATCACCATAACTATTTGCTTGAAAGTCAAGGGTAAAGTTAAACAATGTCGCCCCACTTTTAATACCAACCACCATTTGCGCACTTCCACTACCAGTTCCCCCAGTACCAGTACCAGTATCAATATTTTCAGAAAATACTAAATCTTCAAAACCAGCGACATTGCCTAAAGGACCCGTTGTGCTAACATAACGGTTCAAATAATTGACAATTCCAGCAGCAGTATAGTTACCATTGGGAATGAAAAAAACTTCACTATGCCCAGAACTTTCAATTGTAATAGTGAAAAAGTTGTTCCCAAGTTTATCAGAGACATAATAGTAACTATTCGGAATTTCAAAAGCCGTAAGTTGCAGAGTTGTAACGTCAGAAAATTTAATAGGCAAGTCTAAATGAAAGTTGGTAGATGAAGTAGAATAGTAGTTGTCACGAAAACGGGTATCAATATTCAAATACTGACGAACCGATCTTTTCTTAAGAGGGTTGATTGTACCGGGATAAAACTCACTAGGAAAAGATTGGGAAAAAGGAGTATTCGGTTTTTGAATGAGAAAGTTAGAACCATTTTCTTCAATAACCCGAGATGTTTTGAGAGAATTATCAAGATTATAAACATTTGCAGCGGAAAATTTGTTAAATACGGCACTTTTTAATTCAGACAATAGAATTTCTTTGGCTTCTTTTAAAAAGGCGATTGTTTTTATTCTAATATTTTCTTGGATAGATGGGTCAGAATAAATATTCTCTCTTAACTTGTTTTCTCTCGTTTCAAGTGTTAAAGAATCATAATTGACTGGTAATTCAAAAATATCCTCAAGTTCTTCTTTTCTATAATTGTTAATATTCAAATCAAAGTTATTCATTTATCAGAAAAAATTTATATATTATATGAATAGAATAGTTAAAGTAATAATCTTTAATAATTATTATTTTACATTTAAAAAATAAAAAACAAGGGTAAATCCAACTACTAAAAGTTGAATCCATTCGTCCCTTGTTTTTTATTTTGTATTGTTTTTTGTTTTTTTTGTTTTTTTGTTTTTTTGTTTTTTTGTTTTTTTGTTTATTTGCATTCTTCATAACAAGAAGAGTTGTTTCTTAAAATAGACAACAAGTAAGCACCCATTTCATTTGTAGTAATTTTATCTCCTTCAACTTGATGACAAGTTTCATTTTGTTCTTTTTCTCTACTTGCATAAAAGTCAGACAAGTCTAAACATATTTTTTTGTTACCACTGCCACCAACATATCGTGATTTTGACAATGACGAACTATTGACGAAAACGTTCCAGTAATAAGGATCATTATAAACAACCCTCGCTGGTGTTTCTGCAACTCCATTCATATAATTCACAAGTTTTTCTTGAAAATTATGAACCATGATACTGTTTTCCCATTCTTTGAAATGAATATAAACCGCATTGTAATAACTAGCACAATAGTCAGTTTTTGAAATAAAGTCAACACGACTAACTTCCCCAAAGAAATTACTTTCAAACACATAAGCAATTTGTTCCTTGGTGATTTCAGAAGAAACACGAGGAATATATAAACTCATTGTTTGATTGATTTGTAGGGAAGCAGACATTTTCAAATTTAAAACTTGGTTGTAATTAGTTATTTTGGTAAATAAATAAGTAATTAAAAAAATAAAATCAATTTTTTTTTATAGTTAGGCAATAAATGACATACTAAAAAAATTATAACCTTTTACGACTAGCTAGATAGGCCGCCGCAGTAGTTCCTACTTTACCATACCCGGAATGTGGCTGGTAAATATAGTTGTGGTTGTAAGTATAGCACAACGTGTTGTTGCAATTATTCAGTCTAGGACCTCCCAAACTGACCGGAATAAAAAATCCAAAACTACTTAAATTGTTAGCACGTCCTACTGGTGGTACAGAACAAGATCCCATTTATAGTAGGTATATATTTTATTTTTTTCCACAAGCACTACATCCGGGTTTGGCACTATAAACACGATCAATCATTTTAGCATTCAATGCGGAAGGCATTGTTCTAAGAGTAGCAGCACCCGCAGCAGCAGAGTTTACAATTCCCGAATAAGCAATACGAGGAGTAGAGTTATTATGTAAAGTCATCGCAATTTTTCTAGGCATTTTATATAATGAAACAAATTATTTATATAAAATTTACAATTTTACCAAATTTATCATTTTTTACAAAAATAAAAATCGTCTAAATAAAAGACAACGAGAGAGAAAATGACCCAACCCTACTTACGAACGAATTCTAACAAGAATTAATACTACAGTTGTAGTAAGGAAGTAGTTCATTAATAGTTTTACTAGCAACCGCACCACCATCTTCAAATTGAACATCATAAATACTTCCGTTTTTAGCAATAATAGTAGCTTCTACATAGTAACCATCTGAATTGGTAGCATAAACTTTTGTACCTACATCAAATTCATAAGTGAACTGATATCTTTGTGGATCAGCCAATGTTTCATAAATTTCAGTATTTTCTGCACCAACAATTGGGCAGTTACACCCACTGACAATACTGGTTTTGGTGGTTTTGCCTCCATAGATAGGAAACGCTGGGTTAAAGACAATAGGTTTTCCAAAGTCACGCGGAATGACACCTCTACGAACGGGTCCGCGACCTTTCAAACGATTCAGATAACGGTCATACGAGTTGTGTTTAATATCCACACCCGAACCCCCGGGACACCCAGCACCCGGTCTGGCACGAGTAATGGTATGTTTCGTGCTACTTCCGTGATAAAAACTACCACCCGTAACAATATTCGGTTGAACATGACGAATTCGGCGGTCGCTCATTTGATTCCAATTGACACCAAAAAGTCCCGGGGTTTGATAAACAGTCAATGCTCCTAAATCGTGAGTATATAAAGAAGCTGGAACCCGAACCGTATTTTGAATAATTTTTAAAGTTTGGTATTGTGATGCGGGGTCGTTATAACTCATATTGTTATTGCACCAACGACATCCAGTAGTTATTTGATCATTTGTTGCAATAGTTGGCATTATTTGAACTTAATATAAGTAAGTATTATATTTTTGAAAAATAAAAAACAATAAAAATAAAATTGATACAAAATAATTGAGAATAATAGAATCAATATCAAATAAAAATCCAAATGTTCAACTGCCAATACTGTAGAAAAGAGTATACCCGAAAGTCCTCACACAAACGTCACATCATACTGTGTGAAATTATTCATGACAAACAACTAAATTCTAAAGCGTCCCTAAAACGCGAAGAAAAATGTGAAGAAGAAGAAACAACTAGTATTCCAACATTAACTACATTGTATCATATTGTGCAAGAATTGGCACTAGAAAATAAGCAGATGAGAGAAGAAATCAGCGAACTTCATAAACATCTCACCAAAGGTATGAAAAAGGTCAATATATTAGAATGGTTAAACACTGACCCCCACCAACAACGACCTATAAAAACATTCAAAGAATTTATGAAAACCATCAATGTAACACAAAATGCGGTACATATATTAATGAACGATACGGCATTACAAACGATAATTCATATTGTACAAGAAAATTTCGTATCCGTAACAGAAATTCCTATAAAAGCGTTCAGTCAAAAAACCAACAATATGTATATTTACAACAACACGCATTCTTCACCCACAAGCTGGAAGAAACTAGAACCCGAAGAATTTATTTTATTATTGAAGCATATTCACTCAAAAATGTTGTCTCAGTTATGTGAGTGGTATAATAAAAATAAGGCGGAAATATTAAGAGGAGAGAAACTGAGTGATATATACGACAAAACCTTGCATAAATTAATGAGTATTGATTTTGAGTCGTCTCCTACAATAGTAAGTAAAATTCGCGCGTATTTGTATAACTTGATAAAATTAGACACAACAACCTTTGAATATAATTAGTGTGAATTTAGAAGGTTAGAAAATATTTTTCTTATTAAACTATAAATGAGTGACTTGATAAATATAAAAAGTAAAAAAATATTGATGTTAGGATACGGTGGGGTTGCAAAATGTGTATTAAATTATTTTTCAATGTATTTTCAAGTAAATTATAATAATATAACACTTGTAGACAAGTGTACAACAGCATTCTATGGACCACTTTTGGAAAAGATACCAAAAAAAAATATTATGTATTATGATATAAACTGCACTAACTTTGATAGTTTAATAAAAATAGTAGGTTTAAAAAGTGGTGACATAATAATAGATTTAACAACTGGTACATGTACGTATATCATGTTGAAAACTTGTATGTTGGAAGGTTTTTATTATGTAAACACTAGTATTGAAGACTCAGCTGATAGTTTTTGTGGAACTTCGGTAGACTTGCAACAAAAAACTGTAGAAAAAATATATGAAGAATGTCGGGAAAAAACAAAAATTCGCAGTAACATTTTAGTTGAGTTTGGACAGAACCCAGGATTAATCCAACATTATGTATTATTTTTATTAAATGAACTGAATAAAGAGTTACATAACCATAGTCATGATGACTTTAGAAAAGAAACTATGAAAAAGGTAATAAATGATTATAAAATTGGAACTATTTTGGTTAGTGAAATTGATAATATGGTCAAAAATAATGAAACAAAAATGAAGATGAATAAAATTTATAACACATGGAGTGTAGGTGGAATGTTGGTAGAGTTATTTGACAAAGCGGAACTAGTTTGTGGTAAAGATAACAAATATATAAAACCAGTTATTCCAAAAAGTAATATTGATTTTGATAAAATGAAACTTCTTCCAAAGTTAAAAGATCAAAAATATGATGTGATATTTTTAAAAAATAGTGCGGCTGAATGTTCCCTCAATTCAATTTGTCCGATTCTTGATAAAAATTCTAACGTAAAGTTTACTAACTACAGAGGCAATCTAGTCCAACATGCAGAAACTTTTGACTTAGGAAACTACTTTGGAAAAGACGCGCCTTTTATGGGTTATGTATATAAAATCAATAAATATGCTATTAAGTCTATTAAAGACTATTTTAAAAAAGCTCACGTGTCAAGTGGCGAAGATGACTTAATGTTACGGATAAACAATGACTGTTCAAGTTTTGAAGTTATGGATAACATAAATAAATCAAAAAGTGAGAGACTTGTTGGACATGACACTGTTGGTTGTACTGTTTATTGTGGAAGGGACAAAGTAGATAAAATATATTGGTGTGGTTCAGTTTTAAGTAGTGATGATGATATAAATCCAAACTTCACTCCGACAATTGTTCAAGTTGCTGCGGGTGTATTATCTGGATTATCTTACATATTGGAGGAAAAAAATAAAAATCACGGACTGTACACACCTTGTCAGTTGGATACCAAGTATATACTTCAAAAAAGTGCTCCTTTGTTGGGAAAATTATTTTTTACAGAAATTCCCAAAGAAGATTTTGTTGGTAAATTTGAATATAAAGTAAACAGATTCAGATGAAATGCATGAAAATAATTTGTTATAACTCACATCATATTAAATGTGAGTTATAATTGAAAATGTGTAAACTAAATTGGTATTTTGAATTTAATTTAAAACGTAATAAAGATTATTATATTTATACTATATACCAATAACAAAATGCAACTTGTTATGAATCTTTTTTTATTTGCGCAACTAGTGCAATTATTATCTACCCAATTTGTCTGTGGCCAATCTTCTAACGAAGTAGTAGATTCGTTAGACTACTGGAAGTCATTTTTGAATTTTCAAAAACGCTTCAATAAAATTTATTCTTCTAAAGAAGAACTAAACCAACGTTTTGACATATTTAAGGAAAATCTACAAACAATTATACAACACAACTTAGAAAAACACAACTTTACTATGGCCATCAATCGTTTCACTGATTTATCCGCAACCGAATTCAAGAAAAATATTGTAGGTGCTGGATTGTCAAAAACAACTGCTGCCTCACCTTGTGAAGCATATTCATTCCAAAATTCAAAAGTCCCAGATTCAGTGGACTGGCGAACAAAAAATGCCGTAACTCCAGTAAAAGACCAAGGACAATGTGGTTCTTGTTGGTCGTTTTCAGCAACGGGTGCAATGGAAGGTGCTTGGGCAATTGCTACGAATGAACTAGTCAGTTTGTCGGAAGAACAACTAGTAGAGTGTTCTAGATCCAATGGCAACTTGGGTTGCAAAGGAGGTTTGATGGACAATGCATTTCAATATGCGATGGACAATGGAATGTGTACCGAAGAGTCTTACCCATATACTTCTTCTGCGGGTTCAGCCGGACTATGCAAGTCTTCTTGTGATCCTCAAGTCACCATAGATGCGTGTAGTGATGTGGAACCCTCTAACCAACTATCGTTGAAAGAAGCGGTTGCTTTTGGACCCGTATCAATAGCCATTGAGGCGGATCAAAGAATATTTCAATCATACTCAAGTGGTGTTATTACCAGCGACAGTTGCGGCACCAACTTGGACCACGGAGTACTCATTGTTGGTTACGGAACAGAAAATGGTGTAGACTATTGGTTGGTTAAAAACTCTTGGTCTACGGACTGGGGAGACCAAGGATATGTAAAAATTGGGCGAAGTGATAGTAAAAGTGATCCCGGAATTTGCGGTGTTGCGATGCAACCATCCTTTCCAATTGTTGTTTAAACAAACTTCATTTTCTTGGATTTAATTTGACCCAATCGCTGTTTTTGTTGTTGATTCTTTATGTATTGAATCATCATCAAACGTTTATGATACTGTTGTTGTGATGCAATTTGTTCGGGTGTTAATTCAATTTCTTCCTCTTCAACCATTTCCGACATTTGTTGTTGTTGTTGGGCTTGCAAAAATTTATTATAAAAATCATTTTGCTTAGTATAAGCTTGTTGCGACTGGTAAGCTTGTTGCGACTGGTAAGCTTGTTGCGACTGGTAAGCTTGTTGCGACTGATAAGCTTGTTGCGGTTTAGAAGGAGGAATTTGTCTGCTTCTTTGAGTTTGTGCTGGCAATGGTTGTGCATCATCTCCACGAACAATTTGTAACTTACCATTGACCACTTTCATATTCAAAGAAGATAATATGTCATCATACGTAACCTTTTTTTGTGGTTGTTGTGATGCAGTATTTTGTTTTAAAATAGGCCTAGGAAATGGCTGTCTAGGCGCTTGTTGATACTGTTGTGGATTTTTTTTAGCAAAGTCACGGTAAAAGCTTTGGTTATCAACCAAGTTTTGTGCTGGGTTACCAATAACGACATTGTTTGCACCAACTGCAACTGATTCCTTTTCAAACAGTCCATTCTCATTTACACAACCAACATTTTCATAGTCAACATTGTCATTAATTTCAATAAAATCCATAATACTTTATGAAATATTTTATTTTTTTAATTCAAACAAATAAAATATGAAGAATATATAAGATAAAAATGGATATAGTAATTGTAAAAGAGTTAGATAATAACCTTAACGTAGAAGAAAAGAGAGAACCCCAAACATACATGAAAAGTCAAGGAATGAGTCAAACAATTATTCAAAAACCCGGAGTAAACAATGTAAATCAAATAAACTGGGATGCTGACTACGACGGACAAATGGCTAATTTAACATTGGATGTAAATACAAATGGAAAAAAAGACAATTTTACGTTGCAGTTATCCAAAGGAGATTTAGAGAATCTTTTGAATATACCTTCTGTAGAAAAACCACTAGAAGATAGACTAGAAGATGATTTTTTAATAAATGACGACTTTATGCCTATTTTACAATACAAACCTCAGCCTTACTTGTTTCGCCCAATTGTTTATCCTAAATCAAAGACTCGTAAAATTCAAAACAACAACCTAGAATCTCAAATAAAAGAAGAATTAAATAAAATGAATACTCAAGATGAAGACGAATTAAAGTCGGAAATAAAAAATTTACTACAACTCAAAAAAAAATTACAACATCCACATAAAGGAAAACATAACCATTCTCATTACAAGTCACATCACCATACAAAAAAAATGCATTCACCTCCACCAGTAAAACGACATCATCTTACAAAAACAAAGACAACAAAGAATAAAGACTACAAAACACCGTCGCCAAAAACCATACGTATTCATTTAACTGATGACCATAATCCAGAAACAACAAGTAGTAAAAGAAAATCAAGAAAGAAAAGAAAGACTTCTTCATCGCCAAAAAAAGACCCATCACTTCTTGATCGGATTAGCGATTTGATCCAAAATTAACTTTTCATTATCTGACAAACTACGCTCCCTTTTGAACTTGTTGTATTTGATGACTTTATCTTTGTCCATTGTAGTTAAATAATACTGGGATGCATAAATTAACTTACACATAGCTTCATCTTCATAAATGCATTCAATATATAAATCTTTTTTCATTGTTCTAACTTGTTTTACAAAGATAGAACAATTAAAAATTTCATTATCTTCAAAATTAACTACAATAACGCAGTGGTTTCTTGGTAATTTACATTTGCCTTCTAATTCGTATAAATAATAATAGTGGTTACAATTACAATCTAATGCAAGATCGGTAATAAGTTGTTTCAATTCTGAAACGTTTGCGTGTTTTAACATGTTGAAAGAAATTTCAATATTGTATCCCATTAGTATTTCTAAACATAATTATATAAACCAAAAAAAGAATACGATGGTTTAATTTATGTTGTGGTTTTTTATAACGGTTTATGGTAAGAAAAATAAATGAAAAAAAATACATAGATAAAATACTAAAATCTGCCGAATTCTTTATTTAATATTATTTTGATGGAAATAATATTAAAAAATATAAAATTAAGAATATACATATAGAATGTCATTTAGAAAGTATGGAGGTCTAAATTATGCAGCAACAAATAATATTGTAAGAAACCATTATTTCAATAGTGACAATCAGACAATTTCAAATGTGCTCGGAGAGGAAAACTCAAAAATAGTAAGTATGAGTCAT
>Ga0114966_10001177_pt1 | contig 24413 bp, 32 predicted proteins | sample M_130207_XF_Meta_FD_87029 | JGI IMG/M metagenome (GOLD analysis project Ga0114966, IMG submission 87029) | Freshwater microbial communities from Lake Montjoie, Canada to study carbon cycling - M_130207_XF_MetaG | ecosystem: Environmental > Aquatic > Freshwater > Lake | place: Lake Montjoie... | reverse complement strand
TCTCTGGATATGCTGCGTATTGCTTCATAGAAGTTCTTCTCGTTTCATTTTTTCGAGCGCCTTAACGATATCGCTCACCTGCTGCGAACGGTTCCGATCCGCGATCAGAAGCGCGTCCGGCGTTTCGACGATCACCAGGTTTTCTACCCCCAGTAGCGCCACTAGCTTCCCCGGAACGTCCACATAGTTCCCGGTCGCCAACTCCGCAATCACCTCGCCCCGCGACACGTTCGAATAGATCCCGCGCGCCCCCAACTCATACACCGCGTTCCACGTCCCCACGTCGTTCCAGCCGAACTCATCCGCCGGAATGCCCACAATGTTGGTGGCCTTTTCGAGCACCGCGTAGTCAATCGAAATGCTCTCGCACTCCAAAAACTTCGTCGCCAAAGCCGACTTAAACTTCGCGCTGCCAAACGGCGGCAGGCTCTCCAGCGTCGCCGCCGTGTGCGGCAAATGCTCCCGCAACGAACCCAAAACCACGTCGGCCCGCCAGAAGAACATCCCCGCGTTCCAGTAGAAATTTCCGGCGGCCACGTACTCTTTCGCCGTCTCCAAATCGGGCTTCTCGCGGAAGCTGCGGACCGGTACCGGCACCGTCTCGCCCGCCGTCACTCCGGACGGAAACTCGATGTAGCCATAGCCCGTTTCGGCCCATCGCGGCTGCACGCCCAGCACGGCGATCTTGCCTTCGGCCGCCGCTTTGAACGCCGGCTTGACGAGCCGCACGTACCGCGAATTCTTCTCGATCACATGGTCGGCCGGGAACACTCCCATCACCGCATCCGGATCCTGCCGATGCAAAATCTGCGCAATCAAGCCAATCGCCGGAGCCGTGTTCCGTTGCGCCGGTTCCGCAATGATCTGCTTCTTCGGCACCTCCGGCAGTTGCTTGGCAATCGTATCCCGCAGATGGTCATTCGTGATGATCCAGATCCGCTCCGGCGGCAGCACCGCTCGCAGACGATCCACCGTCTGCTGAATCAGCGTTCGCTCCCCAAAGAAACTCAATACTTGCTTGGCCGATTTCTTGCGGCTCTTGGGCCAGAACCGCGTCCCGCGGCCCCCGGCCAGAATCAATCCGTAATAGTGGTCAGTCTTCGCCATGTGCTATCCGAGTGGATCCGAAGTAATTCGCTGAAACGTTCGTGCCCAAAGAGTCTCCGTGAAAAAATGTCGGGTCAAGTCTTGGGCGTGATCCCAAAGGACCACCACACCAGCACCAGTTTGCGATAGATGTTCGCCCGCGGGACGAAACCCCAGAATCGCGAATCGGCCGAGTTGTCCCGGTTGTCGCCCAGACCCAACGACAGCCCCGGCGGCACCACCAACTCCCCCTTGACGGCGTGCGCCCGCAGCATCTCGATCGCCAGCTTCCCGATCCCCGGCAACAGCGCTTCGTTCGGGGAATTCCCCAGATATGGCACCCGCGGTCCAGCTCTCTGCCTCCTGTCTGGCTCGTCCACCGCTCGTCCGTGCAGCAGCTACTAGTGGTCCGGAAAACGACTCCGATCTCCCGTCACCCCGGTCACCCATTTGACGTAAGGCTGGGCCTCGTCCAGCGGGTGCTTGAAAACCATCACGTCGCTCCGTCTTGCGTCCGCGTACGGCAGCAGCGCGCGGGAAATCTTCGTTCGTCGATGCATACGCCAACTTGTCCACCATCGGAGGATGGCCCACCCGGATGGTCGTATTCATCGAAGGCGTCGACACCACAAGCGCCTGCACGACTGTCGCCTTCCCGAACAGAAGCATCAGCCCCGTTACGGTCGATCCCGCCAGCCAATGGCGTATAACTCGCGCTTTCGTCGCCATAGGCTATTGCACCGGATAGCCGTGGATTAGGTTGAACGTCCGCTTCCAGCGCGTCTTCGTGAAGAAGTTTGTCGCCAAATCTTGAATGTGGTCCCAGCCCGGCGTTGAACTCGACAGCCGCTCTGTCGGCGCATCGTAGGACCAGTAAATGATCAACGGCTTGCCAATGATATTCTCCCGCGGCACAAAACCCCAATAACGCGAGTCCAGAGATTGGTCCCGATTGTCGCCCATCGCAAAATAGGCGTTATCCGGCACCACGATCTCTTTGCCAACCAGATGCTTCTCCAGCATCGTCCGTCCCCCTTCGTCTAGACGCGTATTCGGTTCAGATGGAAACGTGTCCCGGTAGGAATCAAAGTACTCGGTCTTGTGAGCCTTATACGGTTCGGTCAACGGTTTGCCGTTCAAAAATACCTGCTTGTTCTCGACGCGAATCCGGTCCCCTGGAACACCCATCACGCGCTTGACGAACGTGAATTTCAAATCGCTCGGCCAACGGAAAACGATGATATCGCCCCGCTTCACCTCCGAATACGGCAGAAAGTAGCGGCTGATCGGCCCCGGAGGCGCATACGCCAACTTATCGACCAGCAAATGGTCGCCGATTAACAGCGTGTCTTCCATCGATCCCGTCGGAATCACAAACGCCTGCACCAACGTCGTCGTGCCGAACAGCAGCAACAATATGGTCACTGTCCATTCGGCAATCGTATTGCGCGGGGTCTCTTCTTTCCGCTGCAGGAAAATCTGCTTCCAGAGCGGTTGTTCAGGCGCGGACGGATCCGCGGGGGTCGGCTTTTGATCTTGTTCCAATGCCACGGTGTTCTTCCAATTCTAGCTAATCGAACAGCACTTCCCGAAGGTAACGATACAAATCGTGCAGGCTCGTGCCAATATTCACAATGCCTATCCCGGATACGGCCCCGCGAACGTAAGGGTTTACCCAGATTTCCCGCGTGCCTTCCCGCCAGTTGGCCAGCTCATTCCGCTCCCATCCATCCATCCATGGGTAGACCAGCAGAAATACTCCTATCTCAAAGCAAAGGATAATCCAGGCCAGCCCGGATAAACGCGCCAACCAACTCCGACGAATCCGAGGATGAAGCGGCAGCTCTGGCAGTGGGTTCATGAAGAAAATAATTGCCGCGCCCGGGCTCGCACCGGCGCGTAAGTATAGCGATGTTCCGGCAGCGGGCCCCATCGGTCCAAAGCCGCCAAATGCTCCGGCGACCCATAGCCCTTGTGACGCGCAAATCCATAAGCAGGATACTGCAAATCCAGTTCGCGCAAACGGGCGTCCCGCGCCGTCTTCGCCAAAATCGAAGCCGCCGCAATCGAGCGGGACAACGCATCCCCGTGGATCACTCCCCGTTGCGGTATCGCCAAATCTATACTCGTCGCATCCACTAATAAATAATCGGCCGCTCGCGGCAAATTCTCCACCGCGCGCTTCATCGCTAAACGGGTCGCCTGCAAAATATTGATCGAATCAATTTCTTCCGCCGATGCCCAGCCGATCGCCCACGCCACCGATCTCTCCCGTAGCCGCACCGCCACCGCCTCTCGCTCCTGCTCGCTGATCTGCTTAGAATCGTTCACGCCCCGCAGCGGCCGCTTTGGATCAAGCATGCAAGCAGCCGCGCAGACCGGACCGAAAAGGCAACCCCGGCCGGCCTCATCCACGCCAGCAATGGCACCAAAGCCCAGCTTGCGCAGTTCGCGCTCGAAACGGGTAGAGCAAATCGGCGGCAATCAATCCCTCGCCGCGGTTACCCTTAGTCGCGCTCTTTAAGGCGAGCCGCCTTGCCTTTCAACGCACGCAGATAGTACAGTTTCGCGCGCCGCACAAACCCTGTCCGCACCACATCGAACCTATCGATCGTCGGCGAGTTCAATGGGAAAATACGCTCCACGCCCGTACCAAAGCTGATCTTGCGCACCGTGATCGTCGTGCTGATACCTTTGTTCTTCCGCGCGATCAACGTCCCTTCGAATACCTGAATCCGCTCTTTTTCGCCTTCGCGAATCTTAACGTGAACTTTGATCGTGTCGCCGATCCGCAGCACCGGCAGGTCTGTCCGCACTTGGGGCTGGGCGATTTTCGTGAGAGCTACATGTTGCATGATGAATTACCTCGGATATTGAAAACTAAGGAAGCAGATCGGGCCGATTTTGCTGCGTCTTCTCAAACGCAGCTTGGCGTCGCCATTGCCGGATCGCTTCATGGTTACCGCTCTGCAAAACTTCGGGGATTTTCCATCCTCGGAAGTCTGCCGGGCGGGTGTAATGCGGATAATCGAGCAGCGGCTCCGAAAAGCTCTCATTCGCGCGGGAAGCCTCGTTGCCAAGGACACCGGGGAGCAATCGGGCTACTGCATCAATCACCAAAGCTGCCGCGAGTTCGCCGCCGCTCAAAACAAAATCACCAATAGAAATCTCTTCGTCCACCAGATGAGAAGCCACTCGCTCGTCAACTCCCTCGTACCTGCCACATATCAACAGCAGTTCCGACATCTGACTCAACCGGCGCGCAGTCTGCTGCGTAAACAGCTTTCCTTGGGCCGACATAAGGACAACCTTTCTAGTATCGCTCTTTTTGGGAAAAATTGCTTCAGTGGCTAAAAAGACCGGTTCCGCTTTCAATAGCATCCCCTCACCACCCCCAAATGGACGATCATCTACGCTCCGATGGCGATCAAACGTCCATTGCCGCAAATCGTGCAGATGCATCGAAACCACCCCCGCCTCGCTCGCCTTCGCCACCACCCCATATCGGAACGGACCGTCAAAAAACTCCGGAAAAATTGTCAAAACATGGAACTTCATGGTGCCAAAACTTACTTGCGATTCAAATCCAGCAAACCGTCCGGCACGTTCACCCGGATCTCCCGATTCGCCGGGTCAATCACCGTACAAATCGCTCGGGACAGCGGAATCAACACGCCATTCTCCAACTCAATCAAATTCGACCCGGGCATCTCCAGCGCCGCCGAGACCACCCCCAACTGCTCCCCCGACGTCGCGTCTTTCACCACGCAACCCGGCAAATCAGTCAAGTAATACTCGCCTTCGGCTAAGGGAGCCCGCTGCGCAAACGGAATTCGAACCTCGCCCCCACGAAACCGCTCGGCGTCATTGATGGTATCCACCCCGACGAACTTCAGAATCAATTGGTCTTGATGCAGCCAAGCTTCTTCCACTTGGTACTGACCCATCGCTTCCTCTTTCGCGCCGAACACCCAAACCGTCCCTAACTCCAGATATCGCTCCGGACCCTTCGACAAATCCACGCACAGCAGTTCGCCTCGGTTCCCCCGTGGGCGACTCACCTCGGCCAGCGTCACCCACTCCGGGCCTTTGCCGTTCACGGTCGCTTACTTCTCCTCGGCGATTTCGAGACTCACTCGTCGATTCGACTTCATCCCGGCCGCAATCAACAACGTTCGCATCGACCGCGCCGTGCGTCCCTGCTTGCCGATCACTTTGCCTAGATCCGACGCCGCTACCCGCAGTGTCAGGGCGGAGCTTTGCTCGCCGGAGGCCGTTTCAATCACGACCACCTCCGACGGATGCTCCACGATCGCTTTCGCAATCCCCTCGACGAGCTCTTTCAACGATTCCATAACTACGCAGCCACGGGTGCCGGTGCCGGGTTCGATCGAACGAGCCGCGCCACCGTATCCGAAGGCTGCGCGCCCACGCCAACCCAATGCTGAAAACGGTTGTGGTCCAATACCACCGTCGCCGGTTCCGTCAACGGATCGTAATGCCCCAGCACTTCCAGCGCTTTGCTGTCGCGAGCCCGTTCTTTCTGAATCACAACTACACGATAAGTCGGTTTCTTTTTCGACCCGAACCGCGCAAGACGAATTGCCAACATTGTTTCTCTATACTCCTAAGGAATTCTTGTTAAAACTTGAAATTGCCGAGATCGCCCATCGAAGGGAGTTTGCCCAGCTTGGAGAGCTTCTTACCCAGGAAACCCTGGCCAGATAGTGCACCCGAAAAGGTCTTCATCATCTTCCGAGCCTGCGTATACTGCTTCAAAAGGTTGTTCACGTCCTCAACCGACGTGCCCGATCCCTTCGCTATTCGACGGCGGCGGGAGCCGTTGATCAACATATGGTTCTCGCGCTCTTTCGGCGTCATCGAATCGATGATCGCCACCACGCGATTTAACTCTTTCTCGTCCACTTTAGCATTTTTCAGCTCTTTCATCATGCCCCCACCCATCCCCGGTAGGTTCGGCATCATCCCCATCAAATCACCCAAGGGACCCAACTTCCGAATCTGCTTCAACTGATTACGGAAATCGGTCAACGTAAACTCATTATCAATGAGCTTACGCTGCATCTCCTCAGCCTGCTTCTTATCGATAGTTTCCTCAACCTTCTCGATCAGACTCAGAACATCGCCCATCCCCAGAATTCGGTTCGCCACCCGGTCCGGATGGAACAACTCAAACGCATCCGGCTTTTCACCCATGCCGATATACTTCAACGGCTGACCCGTAATCGAGCGGATCGATAGCGCCGCGCCCCCGCGAGCGTCGCCGTCCATCTTCGTTAGGATAATGCCCGTGATTCCCAACTGCTTATGAAACTGCTCGGCCGATTTCACGGCGTCCTGACCCGTCATCGCATCGGCGACAAACAGAATCTCGGTCGGCTGAAACGTCTCTTTCAACTCGGCCAGTTCCGCCATCAACCCTTCATCGATATGAAGACGACCCGCGGTGTCGATCAAAACCACGTCCCGCCCGGTCTGGATCGCCTCCCGTCGCGCTGACTTGGCCAGCTCCAGCGGCTTTAACTCCGCCGGCGTACCCGCGTACAGCGGAAGCGCCAACTGCTTGGCCAAAACCGCCAGCTGGTCCCGCGCCGCCGGGCGATAAACGTCTACCGATACCATCAATGGAAAATGCTGATTCTTCGAGAGCCATCGCGCAAGCTTCGCCGTCGACGTCGTCTTCCCCGATCCCTGCAGTCCGACAATCATAATGACCGTCGGCGGATCATTCGCGAAACGCAATCGGGAAGCATGGGTCCCCAGCGTTTTGATCAGCTCCTCATGAACGATCTTTACCACCTGCTGCGCTGGTGACAACGCCGCCAGAACTTCCTGCCCCAGTGACTTCTCTTTCACCGCCGCGATCAACTGCTTGACCACCGTGAAATGGACGTCAGCCTCCAGCAGCGCCACGCGAATTTCGCGGAGCGCCGCATCCATATTCTCGGCGGTGAGCTTTCCTTCGCCGCGCAAATTCTTAAAAACTCGCTGCAGCTTGTCGGAGAGATTTTCAAACATGAGTAAACGCGCAGGACATCTGAGCCCGGATAGACCTTCTGTAATGATAGCGTCGCCCGCGTTGCATCGCAAGCCCAGACATTGGAATCTCCACTGCTCCCTACTCGCTGAAAAACTTAAGGACTACTAAAGGACAAGGGTCCCTGCATGGCTCCAGCACGAGTCTCGCCCCGCCTCCTTGATAACCAGTCCGAACGAAAAAAGGTTCTTCAAGGGATCGGCAAAATATTGGTATCGTACCTGAAACGGGGGGGGCACGGTACCCATGGATCAATAGTTGGCATCTCCCGGAAGTCCTCTGTTCGGATGTGAAAACCCGATAAAAAGAGTTCGGTACAAAAGTTTTACGAGAACTGGACATGTAAAAGATACTACTAGTACGAACAGCTGAAGCTGATGGGTCGAAAGTATTGACGCTACTGTGGTTCTATGGGTATAGTATTGAGGTACTCACGAGGATATGCGGTGGCCTGTATGGCCGTTTCTGTCCTTGTAAATGTACAAATCCTTCGGAGGAATGAATGAAAAAGTCTATTTTGGTCTTTAGCCTGATGGCTCTTGGCTCGCTTCAGCTCGGCGCTGCTCCTTGTGTAACCGGAACATTAGCCGCTCAAGCTGCTCTCGGCACCTGCACCATCACCAACGGTGCCAATACCTGGACATTAGGCACCTGGGCCTTCACGCAGGCTCCCAACTACACCAACTACCCTGGTTTCGCCACTCCAACAACGGCCAATATCAACATCAGCTTCGCGCTCGATCCTAGCAACTTTAACGGTGGCTTCAGCGTCATCACTACTGCTGTTAGTGACTCGTACGCTGGTTTCACGACCTCCCCGAACGCCAATGGCGCTCAGCAGGGACTTCTCGAAACCAGCTTCCGGATCGCCGGGAACTCCGGTTCTGCTCTGCTTACCAGCTTCGGCGGTTCGCTCGAAGGCGCGCAGGCTTCCTTTACCGTGGGCGTCCCGAACCCCGCTGTGACCTTACAGAAGTACATCCAGCAGCTGAGCAGCGTTGGTAGCGGTTCGGTCGTTCAGTTAATTCTGCAGCCGGACACGAGCTCACTCCCCGGTTCAGCCACAATTCTGGCTCCGCCCTTCGTTTTTAATAATGCCCTCATCGCCCCCGGCGTTGGGGACTTGGTGATCGTGGACCGTCTGCGCCTCGATAGCGGCAACACCGCGAACACCTCTGCTTCCATCACTGGCTACTCCAACTACTTCGCTCCGACCCCCCTCAGCAGCGGTATCCCTGAGCCGATGACCTTCGCCCTTATGGGTGCCGGCCTCATCGGTCTCGCCGTCCTCCGCCGCCGCAAGTAGTTTTTAACCGAAACTAAACCAAATTGGCCTCCGTGCTCTCGAGCGCGGAGGCTAATTATCGTTTCGCTCAACAAAATGGCCTCCAGACTCTACAGCGTAGAAGGCCATTTCGGGCGTTGCGCCAAGTTTCGGACTAACTAAACGCTAAACGAGCTGCCGCAGCCGCAGGTCGACTTCACCTGAGGATTGTTGAACTTAAAGCCGGAACCTTCCAGCGAGTCCACGTAGTCCACTTCGGCACCGTCCAGATAAAGCAAGCTCGCCTGATCGACGAATACCTTCAACGGACCGTATGCATAGGTCTTGTCCAGCATGCTCGGCGTGTTCTCAAACGCCATCGAGTAGCTGAAGCCCGAACAGCCCCCGCCCACTACGGAAATCCGCAGTCCGGCCGGCTTCGGTTCCTGAGAATCCAGAATCTCCGCTACCTTACCAATCGCTCGTTCTGTTAAATTGATCATAGTTATCTCACTCCCTGCCCAATCGGCGCGGTAATTTCAGTTTAACCCGTCCCGATCAGTAGATCTACCCCCATCTGATGCATCAATACCCTATTGCGATGCACCTCACCTTTTCGAAACCAAATCCAAAAGCGATACGTCCGATCCATCATGAGCGGCGTATTGGATGTTCTAAGCTTTCCGATTGCGGGTTCGGCCAACCGGACGAAGACTAAAGTGGACCACAGCACTTCCGACGAAGCCCTGCTTGTCCGCCGGGTGCAAGCCGGCGACGAAATGGCCTTCCGCGATATCGTCGAACGATTCCAGGCTAAAGTCTATTCGATCATCTATGGCATCTTGCGTAACCGCAATGACGCCGAAGATATCGCCCAGCAGGTCTTCGCCAAAGTCTACTTCTCGATCCGGAACTTCGATTTCCGCAGCTCCCTGCTGACGTGGATCTACAAGATCACCGTCAACGAGTGCTACGACTATCTCCGCAAAAAGAAGGTCCGCAAGCTCGTTTACGAAAGTGATTTCTCCGAAGACGACGCCATGCGCATGGAAAATTCCGAAGGCGCTACCGACCACCACGCTCCCGTGGATCAACGCCTCGCCAATCGGGATCTCGTCGTCAAACTCCTCGCCAAAATCTCGGAAGAGGATCGCTCGCTGATCCTTCTCAAAGAAGTTGAAGGTCACTCGGTCGAAGAGCTAGCGCAAATGACCGGAATGAACGAAAATACTATTAAAGTAAAACTGTTCCGGGCCCGGCAAAAGTTGCTCAAGTCAGCCCAACGCTTGCTGCGTATCCCTGCCCGGAGCGTGTAAACTTGTTGTCGTCCAGTACCGCAGAAAAAAGAACAGGAATAGGTTTGGGTATGCATCGGTCAGTTGAAGATCATATCGAAGAGTTTCTCGAAGGCCGTCTCACCGGCATCGCCCGCGAGTCGTTCGAGGCTCATGTCGCCGTCTGCCGCCAGTGTCACGACCTAGCCTTGCAGATGCAGTCCCACTCCGCCCTTCTGCAATGCCTCGTCGCCCCCGCCGAACTCGAGCCGCCTCCTGGTTTTTACGCCCGCGTTATACGTCGTGTCGAATCCGAAGCCCGGCCCTCGTTCTGGGCCCTGCTCCTCGATCCCGTCTTTGGCCGCCGACTCGTTTACGCCTCCGCCTCCCTAGTGATCCTGATGGGCGTCTTCCTCCTAGTCACCGAACCGGTCCATCATGAACTCGCCAGCACCCCGGTCCATGCCTTAGCCCAACCCAGCGCCCAGCAGCCTGGGCACGAACAACCCGCCACGTCGGAGAAGGTGCGGCAAGGCCGCGACTCCCTGCTCGTTACCTTGGCCACCTTCGGCGAATAGGAGCTATCTTAATGATCCGTGGTGGTGAACCTTGGAAAAATACGCAAATCCTCTTCACCCTGGGTCTCGTCTTCCTGTGCGGTTCTATCGCAGGTGCTCTCGTCTATCGCGCCTCCTCTCAACCCGTCAAAGCCTTCGCCTGGAACGATAACAACAAACAGGTAACCCTCAATCGTCTCCAAAAAGAGCTCCAGCTAACCCCCGACCAAACCGCCGAAATCGAAACCATTCTCGACGATTTCACTATGTACTACCAAATGCTCCAAGCCCAGATGGACGAAGTCCGTGCCAACGGTAAGTCCGGCATGGAGCAGGTCCTCAACGAAGAGCAGCGCAAAAAATTCGGCCGCATCATGCACGACTTTCGCGATAAGCAGATCCCCTAGCCTGCACCAGCGTCAACGCCGCCATCGCCGCCGTCTCCGCCCGCAGCACCAGCGAGCCTAGCGATGTAGCCGCCCACCCCGCCTCCCCTATCGACGTCGCCTCCCGGTCCGCCCAACCTCCCTCCGGCCCCAGCAGCAGTGTCACCGCCGTCGGTCTTTCCCGCTCCATCACCTCTAGAAGCGGGCGTCCCCCCGGCCTCTCGTCCAGCCAAATCCGCGCTCCCTCCACCCCGGCCAGCACTTCCCCCAAAGGGACCAACTCTTTCACCTCCGGCACCCGCATCCGGCGGCACTGCTGGCTTGCCTCCATTACAATCCGCCGCCACCGCTCCGCCCGTTTCGGTGCCGCTCGCTCCAACCCATGCTCGCTCCGCTCGGTCACCAGCGGCTGAATCGCCCCCACCCCCAACTCCGTCGCCTTCTCAATCATCCATTCAAAATGGTCAAACTTAAACAAGCTCACGCACAGCGTCACCGGAAACGGTGCCGGTCGCGGCTCCAACTTCTCGATCACCCGAAAAGTAACCAGCTCCTTCCGCGCCATCTCAATCTCCGCCAGGTACAACTGCTCGTTGTCGGAAATCTCGAATACTTGGCCTTTTTCAACGCGCAACACCCGCGTTAAATGCTGCGCCATCTCGCCGTGCAATTCGGCTACATCGCGTCTTACCGTCGGTACAAAGAAAAGTCGTCGCGCCATGGGAGAATAGGGTTCTTACTATGATTGCGCACCTGCGCGGCACGCTTCTCGAAAAGCATCCGCACCAAGTTATTGTCGAATGCCAAGGCGTCGGCTACGACGTCGCCATTCCCGTCTCCACCTACACCTGCCTCCCCGACCCCGGCCTCGAAGTCCGTCTCCGCATCCACACGAGCGTCCGCGAAGATGCCATCCAACTCTTCGGCTTCTTCACCGCCGAAGAAAAGCAGCTCTTCGAAAAACTCATCTCCGTCTCCGGCATCGGCGCCAAGCTCGCCCTCACTGCCCTCTCCGGCCTCCCCCCCGCCGACCTCGCCGCCGCCATCCGGGGCGGGGAAGTCACCCAACTCACCCGCATCCCCGGCGTCGGCAAAAAAACCGCCGAACGCATGATCCTCGAACTCCGCGACAAACTCGACCTCCTCCTCCCCAGCGCTGGCGGACCCAAGTCCGTCCCCGTCTCCCTCATGTCTCCCCTCGATGCCGACATCGTCTCCGCCCTCGTCAACCTCGGCTCGCCCCGCCCCGCCGCCGAAGCCGCCGTCCGCAAAGCCCGCTCAACTGTCACCGGCGACGACTTCGAACCCCTCTTCCGCAAAGCTCTCGAACTAGTCAGGTAAACCATGTCCAACCGCAAAGTCACCGCCGGCGCACAGGACGAAGAAGATAAAAAATTCGAGGCATCTCTCCGCCCTCGCCGCCTCGCCGATTTCACCGGCCAACCCAAGCTCAAGGAAAATCTCGCCATCGCCATCGAAGCCGCCCGCCAGCGCGGCGATGCCATGGATCACGTTCTTCTCTACGGCCCCCCCGGCCTCGGCAAAACCACCCTCGCCCAACTCATCTCCCAGGAACTCGAAGTCGCCTTCGAACAAACCGCCGCCCCCATCCTCCAGAAAAAACTCGACCTCACCGGCGTTCTCACAAACGTTCAAGCCCGCCAAGTCTTCTTCATCGACGAAATTCACCGCCTCCTCCCCGACGTCGAAGAGATTCTCTACTCCGCCCTCGAAGACTTCCGCGTCGACATCATGGTCGGCACCGGACCCGGCGCCCGCACCCACTCCCTCCCCATTCAACGCTTCACCGCCGTCGGCGCCACCACCCGCCAAGGCCTCATCTCCGCCCCCCTCCGCGGTCGCTTCGGCCTTGTTCTTCGCCTGAACCATTACAACGAAGAAGACCTCACCGCCATCGTCCTCCGCTCCGCCCGCCTCATGGAGCTCTCGATCGTCGCCGAAGCCGCCGGTGAAATCGCCCGCCGTGCCCGCGGCACCCCTCGTATCGCCAACCGCCTCCTCCGCCGCGTCCGCGACTACGCCCAAGTCCGCGCCAACGGCGACATCACCTTCCCCGTCGCCATGACCGCCCTCGATCTCCTCGAAGTCGACCGCTTCGGCCTCGATGAAATCGACCAGAAAATCATGCTCACGATTCTCGACAAGTACGCCGGTGGCCCCGTCGGCATCAACACCATCGCCGCCTCCATCGACGAAGAGTCCGCGACTATCGAAGAGGTCTACGAGCCCTATCTCATGCAACTCGGCTTCCTCGACCGCACCCCCCGTGGCCGCGTCGGCACCCGTCGCGCCTTCGACTACTTTAAAATCGCCCCCCCCGCCGCCGGCCCCCAAAATTCACTCTTTTGATCACCGCATACCTCGGTCTCGGCTCCAACCTCGGCGATCGCCGAGACCATTTCGATTTCGCCCTCGCCGCGCTCCGCCCCGCCCGCGTCTCCGCCTTCTACGAAACAGCCCCCCTCGGCTACCTCCACCAATCCCCCTTCCTCAATTGCGTCTGCGAAATCCAAACGACACTCTCCCCCTGGGCCCTCCTCCACGAAGTTCATCGCATCGAAGATCTCCGCCTCCGCCTCCGCCCCTTCCCCAACGCTCCCCGCACCCTCGATATTGATATATTGCTATATAGCAATATCGTCCTCGCCTCCCCCCGCCTTACCCTCCCCCATCCCCGCCTCGCCCAGCGAGCCTTCGTCCTTGCCCCCCTCGCCGACCTCCTCCCAGCCTATCTCCCCCTCCTCGCTCAACTCCCCGACCAGCAAATCACCCGGCTAGACTAAGTTGTAGATGCGCTATCTCCTCCTCCTGGCCCTGATAACCCCCGTCATCACAACCGAATCCGTCGCCCACGATCCCGACGACCCCTCCCTCTGGGTCAACCCCGCCAACCCCGCCCAATCGCTGATCATCTCGACCGACAAAGCCGCCCAAGTCGGCGGCCTATACGTCTTCGGACTCGACGGCAAAATCCGCCAACACCTCGAAGGCCTCGACCGACCCAACAACGTAGACGTCATCGAAAACATAGCCGTGACCACCGAGCGAAATCATAACCGTCTCCGCGCCTTCCGCATCTCCCCCACCGCCCCGCATCTGACGGACATCAGCGACCTCGACGGCCTCAAAGTCTTCGACGCCCCCATGGGCATCTCCCTCTATCGCCGCCCCAAAGACGCCGCCCTCTTCGCCATCGTCTCCCGCAAATCCGGCCCCTCCGGCTCCTATCTGTTTCAGTACCGCCTAACCCTCCAAGCCGGCAAACTCAAAGCTACCAAGGTCCGCGAATTCGGCGCATTCTCCGGCGGCCAGGGCAACGAAATCGAAGCCGTCGCCGTTGACTCCGAACTCGGCTACGTCTACTACGCCGACGAATCCTGCTGCATTCGCAAATACCACGCCGACCCCGAACATCCCGACGCCCCCCGTGAACTCGCCAAGTTCGGCGAAACTGGCTGGAAGCGACAGCGTGAAGGCATCGCCATCTATACCCAACCCAACGGCAATGGCTTCGTCATCTGTACCGATCAAATCCCCAACGGCTCCCAATACCGCGTCTTCAAACGCGAAGGCGAACCCGGCCGTCCCCACGATCATTCAAAGCTCGTCAAAGTCATCGAAACCGCAACCGACTCAACCGACGGCCTCGAAGTCTCCTCCGCCAACCTCGGCCCCCAATTCCCGAAGGGAATTATGATCGCGATGAATAGCCGGCCCAAAAACTTTGTACTCTTCGACTGGCGAAATCTGCCGTAAAGCAAGCCACCAGCGCATACGGAATCACCGCCGGCCCGAATAGTTCCACCGCCATCACGGTGCTCGCCAGTGGTGCCCGCGCTGCCGCCCCAAACACGGCCACAAACCCCAACCCCGCTAGCCAACCCATCGGCACCCCGAACAACCCGCTCAAAGCGTTCCCCAGCGTCGCCCCCATGAAAAACAGCGGCGTCGCCTCGCCCCCTCGAAACCCGCTTCCCACCGTCACCGCCGTCAATCCCAACTTGACGAGCCAATCCCAAGCCCCCGCCGGCCCCACAAAAGCCGCCGCAATCTTCGGCACCCCCAGCCCCGCAAACGCCCACGCCGAAGTGCTATAGAGCACTACCGCTACGATCACCCCGCCCACTGTAATCGGCAAGTGCCGCCTCACCACGTCCACCAACCCGCGATATCCCGCCGCTGCCAAACCAAACGCCAACCCCGCCACTGCCGCCCAACCAATCGCCCACCATTCCGGCCACGCGCTGATCGCGTAAACCGTATGCTGCGCCCCCCACACCCGCGCCACCCAGTCCCCCACAAACGCCCCTGCCAAACAAACCCAAATCGCCCCCCGCCCCGCCACCTCCTGCGCAAAAACGAACCCAGCCCACGGCGTCCCGAACACCCCGCCAAACCCCGCCGCCATACCCACCCGGATATCGGCCTTCACCGCCGTCGCCACCGCCCCGCCCACCTGCACCGCCGCCCCTTCCCGCCCCGCCGAACCCCCGCAAACGTGCGTCAACAACGTTCCCAAAAATACTGCTCCCGTCCGCTCGCCCCACCACTGCGTCGCCCATCCCGCCAAAGGCAGCAACACCACCATCCACCGATGCCCCCCGAACCATTCCCCCGCCCCATCCAGCGACCACAACAAAAATGCCGACGCGCTCCCCGCCAATACCGCCGCCGCCAATGCCCGCCAAATCATCGCTGCCGCCTCACCCACCACTCCGGCGCTTCTTTCCAACTCACAAACTCCGCCCCCAACCTCGGCACCCGCTCCAAAGCCGGTCCCAACAATTCCATCCCCACCGCATCGCAATGCGCCCAGCTCTTCACGTACCGCCGCCGCCAACTCCAATACAACGGAATATCCGCTTCCACCTTCGGACGTTCGCACCGCAACACCGCCAGCGTCCCCTTCTCTATCCCCCCGCTCTCCCACAAACACTTCGCCGAAAGCCCCGCAAACTCGTCCCCGTGCGCCTTCGCAATCACCCGCACCGCCGCTGTCGATATCCCGCGCGTCCGCACCGGCTCACGGAAAAGCGGCTGCACCTTCACCGTCGCCGGCTTTCCCCCTAACTCCGCCACCAACCGCTCAAACATTCGCCTCCAGCCGCTCCACCTTCACTCGCGCAATCCGGTTCCGCTCCATCTCCATCACCGTAAACCGTAAACGCTCATGCCCCACCACCGTCCCTACCACCGGTATGTTCCCCAATTGAAACAACAAAAATCCCGCCAGCGTCTCATAACCGTCGTCCGATGCCAGTTCCACCCCATACTCGTTCGCCAAGTCCGGAATGTTAATCATCCCGTCTACTTCAAAGCTCTTGGCGTCCAGCACCACTTTCGGCCGGGAAACATCATGCTCGTCTTCAATCTCCCCGAACACTTGCTCCAGCACGTCCTCCAGCGTCACCAATCCCGCCACCGAACCATGCTCATCCACCACCATCGCCATATGCGTATGGTGCTCCCGGAACTCATCCACCAACTCGTGCAGCGACTTCGTCTCCGGCACGAACAGCGGCTTCCGCATCACCTTTCGTAGATCAAACGCCATCACCATCCGCCGCGCGTCCTGCGCCGCCCGCCGCCGCATCCACACCTGTACCAGGTCCTTCAAATGCACCACGCCCACAATCTGGTCGGCGTCTTTCTCATATACCGGCATCCGCGAATATTGATGCTCGTTCAAAATCAGCAACACGTGGTCCAGCGACGACATCACACTCACCGACACCATCTGATTGCGCGGCACCATCACCTCCCGCGCCGCAAAAGTCGATAGCTCCAACAACCGCCGAATCGCGTCTTCTTCAAACCCCTCTAAGTGCCCCTCCGTCCGACTCGACGCCACGATGAACTTCAACTCCTCCACCGAATGAGCCGCTCCATGGCTCTCCCCGGTCACTCCCAACCGCGCAGAAATAAAATTCGCCGACCGTTCAATCGTCGTCACTAACGGCCCCGCAATCCGAGAAAACACGAGCAAGATCGGCGCTACCAACACCGCCAACTTATCCGCCGACGCCAAAGCAATGTTCTTCGGCACCACCTCTCCCATCACCACGTGAAAGTACGTCATCATCGCAAACGCACCCGTTATCGCCACCCCATGAATCAACGCCGTCGTCCCCGGCGTCTCCATCGGCTTCAGCCATCCCATCAACATCGTGAACAGCGTGTCCTCGCCCGCCCAACCCAGCCCCAGGCTCGTCAGCGTCACCCCCACCTGCGTCACGCTCAGCAACCGCTCGGGATTCTCCAGCAGCCCCAACGCTACCTTCGCCCCCGTGTCCCCGTCATCGGCCAAATTCTGCAACCGCGACTTCCTCACCGAAAGTAACGCCGTCTCCGCCGCCGCAAAAAATCCATTCAGCGCCACGATAAAAACAAGGAGCAGAATCTTATAGCCGTGATTTCCGTCTGACATATCCCTAATCGATACAATGGGCGAGTGCGCCTCAACCGATTGGTTAAGTTTATCAACTCCCTCATCGGACTCGTCATCCTCGCCGCCCTCGCCGCCACTTGGTGGTACGCTTGGCGCCCCCTCCCCCAAACCTCCGGCACCCTCACCGCACCCCTCGCCGCCCCCGTCACCATCCATCGCGACGCCCGCGGCCTCCCCTCGATCGAAGCCAAATCCCTCGAAGACCTCCTCTTCTCCCAAGGCTTCGCCACCGCGCAAGACCGCCTCTGGCAAATGGAAACCCTCCGCCGCGCCGCCACCGGCACCCTCTCGGAAGTCATCGGCCCCACCGCCCTCCCCATCGATCGCGAAACCCGCTCGCTTCGCGTAGCCCGCATCGCCGAACGCCAACTCGCTGCCCTCTCCCCCGCCGACCGCGCCACCCTCGCCGCCTACGCCCGCGGTGTCAATCACTACATTCGCACCCAACGCGGCAACTACCCCGTCGAGTTCCGCCTCCTCGGCTTCGACCCACGACCCTGGCGCATCGAAGACTCGCTCGCCATCGGCCTCATCATGTTCCGCAACCTCTCCGCCTCCGGCCGCACCGAACTCGAAAAAAATATCCTCCTCCAAAAAGGCGACCCCGAAAAAATAAACTTCCTCTACTCCCCCCGCAGCGGACAGGATATCCAACCCGGCTCCAACGCCTGGGCCCTCGCCGGCTCCCACACCGCCTCCGGCAAAGCTCTCCTTGCCAACGACCCCCATCTCGAACACAGCCTCCCCGGCACCTGGCACGCCCTCCATCTCCGCGGCGATGGCCTCGACGTCTCCGGCTTCACCGTCCCCGGCCTCCCAGGCGTCATCATCGGCCGCAACGCCCACATCGCCTGGGGCATCACCAACCTTGGCTTCGATTCACAAGATTACTTCCTCGAACAACTCGACCCCAATACCGGCCGCTATCTCTATAAAGGCCAATTCCTGCAAGCCGAACTCGACCGCGAACTCATCCCCGTCAAAAACGCCTCGCCCGTCGAGTTCAAACAATGGGTCACCGTCCACGGTCCCGTCTCCACCATCGGCAACCGCCAAGCCGCCCTGCAGTGGACCGCCGCCATCCCGACCCCCTTCCAGTTCTCCATCCTTACTCTCAATCGCGCCACCAACTGGGCCGAATTCCGCGCCGCCCTCGAATTCTTCCCCGCCGCCTCCAGCAACTTTGTCTACGCCGACCTCGCCGGCAACATCGGCCTCCAAGTCACTGGCCAACTCCCCATCCGCCGCAATCGCGCCGGCGACGTCCCCGTCGAAGGAACCTCCGGCGAGTTCGATTGGGTAGGCTTCATCCCCTTCGCTGAACTCCCCAGCTTCTACAATCCCCCCTCCGGCCGTATCCTCACCGCCAACCAAAACCCCTTCCCGGCTGACTATAAATACATCGTCTCCGGAGATTTCGCCCCTCCCTACCGCGCCCGCCAAATCGCCGATCGCCTTGATAGCCCGGATATCAAGAAATGGACCCCCGCCGATACCCTCCGTCTCCAAGCCGACGTCTACTCCGGCTTCTCCCACCACCTCGCCGCTCACGTCGTCAAAGCCTGGCAGCGCCGCCAAGCGTCCGACCCCAACCTCGCCCCCGCCATTGAACTCCTCAAACAGTGGAACGGCCAGATGATGCCCGATCTCTCCGCTCCCCTCGTCATCACCTATACCTATCAGCACCTCCGCCGTATGGTCATCGAAAAAGCCGCTCGTCAGCCCGGGGCCACCTACGAACTCCGCATCGGTCCAGCCCACATCGAATCCCTCCTCGACCGCCAAACCCCCGGCTGGTTCCCCGATTGGGACGCCGTCCTCCTCCGCGCCCTCGGCGAAGGCGTCGAAGAAGGACAGCGCTCCCAAGGCTCCGACCTCCGCAAATGGCGCTACGGTCTCTACAACCAAATCACCATCCGCCATCCCGTCCTCGAACGGATCCCGTACGTGGGCGGCTACTTCAATCTCGGACCCTACCAAGCCAACGGCAGTAGTACCACCATCAAGCAAACCTCCGCCCGCCTCCTGCCTTCCATGCGCTTCGTCGCCGACTTCGGCCCCGACCCCTCCGGCGGCCTCTACCACCTCCCCGCCGGCCTGTCCGGCCACGCTCTGTCCTCTCATTTTAAAGACCAATGGCGCGCCTACCAAAGCGCCGAGGGTTTTCCCCTCAATGCCCCTGCCGCGGAAACATTAATTTTGCAGCCGACTCCATAGAAACTCTCCGCCTCTGCCGATACTCTACTAGAAAGCAAAGGTTATGAAAAAACTGCTCGCCGCTTGGGGATTCGTCATGTTGTCCATCCTCGGTACCTCCGTCTGGTATCTCTTCGGCCCCGGTACCGCCCCCGAAGGTCAACCCCCGCTGCTTACCCTCGCCCCCGGCAATCTTAGCCGGCTCCAAGCCGATTTCAACGCCGCCGCCGACAAGGTCCGCATCGTTGCCGTTCTATCCCCCACCCGTCTCGAATCTCTCCAGGCCGCCTCGACCCTGCAAATTCTGCTCACGGAATTTGAAGGCGCTCCCATCTCCGCCCAAATCATCTGGGAACCCCAACTCGATACCGACTGGGCCCCCCCGGCTACGAAAGTCATGGCCATCGTCTGGGACTCCCGCACCAAACAGTATTGGGACAAAGGCCATCTCGTATCCTCGCAATCCGGCCCCCTCCAGTTCTGCATCTACACTCGGGGAGCCACTTGGCGCGCTGAAATGCCCCCGCCCGGCTTAACCGCCGAGTCCGCCAGCGCCTCTATCGAATCGCTCCGCGGCTATCTCCGTTCCGTCATGCCCGCTCAAACCGTCCGTCCGCCAACAATCGGTATGCCGACCCGCGCCACCTAATCGTATTCCCGAAAAATCCCGCCACCCAAAAGCCAAAACTCAATAAATCCTGCACCGGCACCCAGTGCCACTCCCGCCGGCACACCGGATCCCGCAGTACCCCCTCCGCCGTCGCCCACCCCGCCCAACTCCGCGCCAAAGCCACCCCCACCAACACCGGCCACCACTCCGGCCGCGCCGCTACCAGCGCCAACGCAATCGGCAACGGATTCGTAAACACCTGCCCCACGTATCCCGCCGGCCGCGAGCGCCGCGTCGATCGGTTCCATCGAATCCGGTGCGCCGCATTCTTTGAAAAACTCTCGCTTCCAATCCGATGCTCAATCACGTAGCTCGACAACCCCACCCCCAGCCCCTTCTCCGCCGCAAAACTCCCCAATACGAAATCTTCGGCCAGATACTGCTGCAGCAACTCCCATCCCCCCACCTCCCGAATCGCCGACCGCCGCGCCGCAATCGTCGGACCCACCGCGAACCGCATCCCCTCCACCATTCGCGCCACCAGCACCCCGCCCCAAAACTCCGTATTCATCCCAATCGCCTCCAACCGCGACCAAAACGACCGGCCGGCGACCGCCCGATATGGGCAAGTCGTCACGGCCAGTCTACGATCCGCTGCAAACTCTCCGGCGATGGTGCGGGCCATCTCCGGCGTCACGCGGATATCGGAGTCGCTCATAATCAGAAGCTCATGCCGAGCCTGCTCCATCATCAGCGACAAACTGAAAACCTTGGCATTCGGCCACGGTGGCTCCCCCGTCAAAATCACCCTCGCGGGCACTTCCGGGTACTCCTCCCGTAGCTTTTCTACTACCGCGTAAGCCGGGTCTCCGACCGTCCGCATCGCAAACAATATCTCAAAATCTTCGTAATCCTGCTCGAAGAAACCCCGCAGATTCTCTTCCAGACCCTCGTCCAAACCCGCCAGCGGCTTCAAAATGCTCACCGGTTCCTCGCCCACGCCCACCTGACCCGCCGCCCGATACCTCCGGACGGCCTCGACAATCAAGCCGCAGTAGACGATCGACCCCGCCAGCAACGCCGCCAGAATCCACGACACAAGCCCCAACTATTCCGTCGTCGCTCGCGACGAAATCAGAGCCTTCACGTGCTCCCGGAACTCGTCCAGCGGCTTCACGCCCAAGTCCGCCTGCTTCCGGTGCCGTACCGATACCGTCCCGTTCTCGGCTTCGCGTCCGCCCACCACCAGCATGTAAGGAATCTTCTGCAACTGCGCATCCCGAATCTTGGCGTTTACTTTGTCGTTCCGGTCGTCCAACGTCACCCGGACGCCATCGGACTCCAACTTCGCCACAATCTCTTTGGCGTAATCAAGCTGCTTATCTGTAATCGGCAACACCGTCACCTGCACCGGCGCCAGCCACACCGGAAACGCCCCGGCATAATGCTCGATCAAAATCCCCAAAAACCGCTCTACGCTGCCGAACAGCGCCCGATGCACCATTAACGGCTGATGTTTCTTGCCGTCTTCGGCCGTATATTCCAACTTGAACCGCTGCGGCAGCGTAAAGTCGAACTGCACCGTCGACAGCTGCCACTTTCGCCCGATCGCGTCCACCAGTTTCACGTCGATCTTCGGCCCGTAAAACGCCGCTTCGTCCTTCATCAGCTTCGCTTTCATGCCCACTTTTTCGGTGGCTTGGAACAGCGCTTTCTCGGCCAACGCCCACAGCTCCGGCGTCCCGTCATACTTACCGCTCGCCCCACCGTCCCACGTCGAAAGCTCCGCTTCGTACTCGGTAAACCCAAACGTATTCAGCGTGTGGATCGCAAACTCCAAACACGATACCACTTCACTTTCAATCTGCTCCGGCGTGCAGAAAATGTGCGCGTCATCCTGGGTAAACCCGCGGACCCGCAGCAACCCATGCATCGTCCCGCTCCGCTCGTAGCGGTACACGGTTCCCAACTCGCCCAGCCGCACCGGCAGGTCCCGATAACTATGCGGCGAGTTCGCAAAAATCAAAATATGGCACGGACAGTTCATCGGCTTCAGCTGGTATTCGGCATCGTCCAGCTCCATCGGTTTGAACATGTTCTCGCTGTAGAAATTGGCGTGCCCGGAAACCTTCCATAGGTCTCGCCGCGCCACGTGCGGCGTATAAACCAGCGAGTAGCCCCGTGCGAGATACGCTTCCCGCATCCAGTCTTCCAGCGTTTTGCGAATGATTCCACCCTTCGGATGGAAGAATATCAATCCCGGCCCCGCCAGCTCCTGAATACTAAATAGGTCCAGCTCGGTGCCCAACTTCCGATGGTCCCGCCGCTTGGCCTCTTCCTGCCGCGCGATAAACTCATCAAGCTCTTTCTTGCTGAAAAACGCCGTCCCGTAAATCCGCTGCAACTGCTTGTTGTGCTCGTCGCCCTTCCAATAGGCTCCCGCCAAATTCAGCAGCTTAAACGCTTTGATCTTCTTCGTCGAAGGCACATGCGGCCCCCGGCAAAAATCAATGAATTTCGGCCCCAGCGTGTACTCGCTGAAAATTTCGCCCGCCCGTTCAGCGATCAACTCGCTCTTCATCCAGAATTCGGCGTACTGCTTCAGCCCCGCCTCTTTCTCGGTCATAATCCGCTCGTACGGCAGATCCCGCGCCTGAATCTCCCACATCTTGGCTTCGATCTTCTCCAGGTCGTCCGCCACAAACGGAACCGCCTTGTCGAAGTCATAATAAAACCCGTTCTCAATCGGCGGCCCAATACCCAGCTGCGTATCCGGCCAAATCTCCAGCACCGCCGCCGCCAGCAAATGTGCCGTCGAATGCCGATACACCTCCAGCGCTTCGGCGTCCCGCGTTGTCAATATCTGCAAATTCACGTCGCCGTCGAGCGGTCGCGTCAAATCATACATCTCGCCATTGACCTTGGCGACAATCGCATCATCAGCCAACCGCTGGCTGATCGCCTTCGCCACGTCTAGGGGGCGCGACCCGGTCGGGACGCTTTTTTGACTGCCGTCCGGCAGCGTGATGACAATACTGGACATGAGGTTTTGACTGCGGGACAACCCAACCCAAAGGGCTGAATCCAAAGGAGCAGAATTAACATCAGAGTAGCATATGACTGCTTTGGCCCAACCCGCCGCAGTTCCTAACCCTGGCCCCGGCTGCTATCATAAAGCCGCAGGAATGGAAACCGCCAACGGGCCTGACATTTTCGACGAAGCGGCGCTCGTTCACCTCGCGCGCCAAGGCGACGATACCGCCTTCACCGCTCTCGTCAGTCGTTACGATCGCAAAATTTTCCGCCTCGCCAAAAACATCACCCAGAACGACGAGGACGCCGAAGACGTCCTCCAAGACGCCTTCCTCAAAGCCTATACCCACCTCGATCGCTTCAACGGCGATTCGAAATTTTACACCTGGATCGTCCGCATCGCCGTCAACGAAGCCCTCATGAAACTGCGCAAACGCCGCAGTGACAAAATGGTCTCCCTCGATGAGGAAATCGATACTGGCGAAGAGCCGGTCACCCGCGAAATCGCCGTCTGGGATGGCGACCCCGAACAAAAATACGGCCAAATCGAACTGCGCCAAATCCTCGACGAAGCCGTCCAAAGTTTAAAACCCGCGTTTCGCTCCGTTTTTCACCTTCGTGACGTCGAAGAGCTTTCGACCGAAGAGACCGCCGAACTGCTCGGCCTCTCCGTCCCCGCCGTGAAAAGCCGGCTCCTCCGGGCGCGCCTCCAATTACGGGAGCGCCTCACGAAGGTTTTCAAGCGTAAGGGAGACGACACACTTGCTTACATGTAAAGAGTTTTTAACCGAACTCACCGACTTCCTCGACGAAGAAACCGACTCCGTTCTCCGGGCCCAACTCGACAAGCACATCAGCGAGTGCCCCAACTGCTGGGTCGTCGTCGACACCTGCAAGAAAACCATGCAGGTGTACAAAGGTATGGAGCCACAATCCATCCCCAACGACGTCGAAACTCGACTGATGGACGCGCTCCGACGCAAAATGGCGGCCCGCCGCTGCGGCGACGCTTAGCCCTAAAGTCCTATCTCCGCTAACATCGTTACGGTATCTACCCGGGCCGGATCAGGCAAAACCGAGTAAATCTCCTCCAACTGGTGTCCATACGCCGGAAACTCCACCATCGTCTCCCCGCCCGAAGGGAACAATTCCGGGTTCACCGGGAAGTCAAGTCCCGCCAATGTTTCCAGCAATTCTTCCAGGTCCCGGGACTCTACTCTCACCCGGACCATCAACAAATCTACTACCGTGCTCGGCATTTTGCGCCTCCGATTCTCCCCGTACCATTCACCGTCATCTAGAACTTATCACCGGTTCGTCCAACTAGCAAGTAAATTACGGGCCACTAAATTCGCTCTTGAATTCTTGGCTTTCGTCGCCCCCCCCCCCAAATTCACATTCCTCTCTTTCCCGAATCTTCTTCCCCCTCACCCCCCTTTTCTTCCCGGCCTCCCCCCCCCCCCCCCCACCAAACCCGCCC
>Ga0114966_10001176_pt1 | contig 24417 bp, 20 predicted proteins | sample M_130207_XF_Meta_FD_87029 | JGI IMG/M metagenome (GOLD analysis project Ga0114966, IMG submission 87029) | Freshwater microbial communities from Lake Montjoie, Canada to study carbon cycling - M_130207_XF_MetaG | ecosystem: Environmental > Aquatic > Freshwater > Lake | place: Lake Montjoie... | reverse complement strand
TGTTTGAGGTCAAACGTCTTCATCTCGCTCATGTCAAGTGTTGTCCGTCCAAGTTTTTAAATGCCCCTCATCCAAGACTTTAATTTGGTCTTCAATCGAAGTTAACTTTTCTCGGCAAAACTTTAATAGCGCGGCCCCACGTTGATACGCTTGCAGCAAATGATCAAGCGGCAACTGAGAAGACTCCATTTGTTGCACCAACTCTTCTAACTCTTGCAAAGCAAGTTCGTAGGTCACGGGCAATGCGTCGTTCGTGTTCAACGCGTCTTTGCTTTTGGACATCTTAATTCTCTAGCTCAAGGCGAATCCTCAGAGCACTGGCTTCTATCAAAAATTGAGCATGCATTGGGTATTAATTAAAAAGTTTACACACACAAATTGTTTGCGAACATCTATATTAAAGCATCTGCCCATCAATGGAATCGGGTAATGACGCTTAGAGCCTTGAATTTCAAAGTTTATTTTTGCCCTCAAACACTCACCTAGGGCCCAAAAGTCCCAATGCGTGCAAAAAAACCACAATTAATAGCCCTTATTAAACAACCCATTGTTCAAAAATTGTGCCCATCCCAGTCAAAAACGGACTTTCAAAATCGCTTTGACAGCTTTCAATCCCAAAGATGCATTAAAAATATATAATAATGGGTTCCTTCCGGCAATTCCGGTTTTTTCTATTCTCCCTGTGGGGAGTCTTTAGGTCAGGTCCCTATGTCTGATTTAAGTCTTCAACTGCAGCCGGCATCAAGCCAACTTCCAGTCGATAGCTATTTTGATCTCTCGCTTTATCAGCGCGAGATGGATGTCCTCTTTGCCAATGGGCCTAAATACGTTGGCCACGCGCTCTGTGTGCCCAACGTAGGCGATTACTTCGCCCTTGAGCATGAGGGGGAAGGGCGGGCTTTGGTGAAAACACCTCAAGGTATCGAGTTGATCTCCAATGTATGCCGCCACCGTCAAGCCGTGATCTTGAAGGGTCGAGGCAATCTGTACGCCAACAAACAAGCCTCAGGCGGCAACATTGTGTGCCCGCTGCACCGCTGGACTTACTCTCAATCTGGCCAACTCCTTGGTGCGCCCCATTTTGCAAAAGATCCTTGCCTGGATCTACAAAACTACCCCCTACAAAGTTGGAATGGTTTGCTGTTTGAGCGCAATGCAATAGACATCAATCAAGATTTAGCCAACATGGGGCCCAAAGAGGCTTTGGGCTTTGATGGCTATAAATTGGCAAAAGTTGAACTGCACGAATGCAACTACAACTGGAAAACCTTTGTTGAAGTCTATCTCGAGGACTACCACGTCGGCCCCTTTCACCCCGGTCTTGGACAATTTGTCGAGTGTGAGGACTTGCGATGGGAATTCAAACCTGAGTATTCCGTACAAACGGTGGGTGTGGCCAATCAACTGCGACAGTCGGGAAGTGCCATTTACGAAAAATGGCAAAAAGCGCTTCTCAATTACCGTGGTGGAGACGCCCCTACTCGGGGAGCCATTTGGTTGACCTACTACCCTCACATCATGGTGGAGTGGTACCCACATGTCTTGACGGTTTCAACTCTTTGGCCCATGGGACCTAGAAAAACACTCAATAAAATTGAGTTTTTCTATCCCGAGGAGATTGTGGATTTTGAGCCAGAATTTGTTCAAGCTCAACAAGATGCATATATGGAAACCTGCGCTGAAGACGACGAGATCGCTGAGAGAATGGATGCGGGTCGCCACGCTTTGTTTCAAAGAGGGCAAAATGAAGTGGGTCCATACCAAAGCCCCATGGAGGATGGCATGCAGCATTTTCATGAGTGGTATCGCCATAAACTCAAGCTGACCGGCAAATAGGTCCAGGCGTTTGAGCATCCCTGAAGTGCTCCACTTTTTTATATAAAAAAATGATCTCAACACCATGACTTTTTTCAATGACCTGATCAGCGCCCAAGAATTACAGACTTTAATCTCCAAGGCCCACGCCACTTCAAACAATCAGCCCCCATCCCTACTGATCTTTGACGTCAGCTACGACTTGAACGATGAGAACTGGGGCCGCTCGCAATACGAACAGTTGCGCATCGCACATGCATATTTTGCGGACTTGGGATTGGATTTAAGCGAATCAAACCCCCAACTTGCCATCAATGGAGGCAGACACCCTCTGCCCAGTCGCGAGAATTTTGCAAAGTGGCTTGGTCGCTTTCAAATTCAAGCCCATACGCAAGTGGTTGTGTACGACCGAAACCAAAATAACTTCTGCGGTCGTCTTTGGTGGATGCTCAAATGGTGTGGTCATGCGCATGTGGCCGTTCTCGACGGCGCCTTTAAGACATGGCTTCAAATACACGGACAAACCCACGCCAACACCCCGGATCCCATCTTGGATCAAGCCCATGACCTTCAAGCGGCCTACCCATTGTCCACACCTTGCCTGCAACTTAAAACCATCGATGAAGTTTCCAAAAACCTTGGTAGCCCACATCAAACGCTCTTAGATGCCAGAGGCCGGCCCCGCTACTTGGGTCTGCAAGAGCCCTTGGACCCGATCGCAGGCCACATACCCGATGCGCTCAATAGGCCTTTTACTGAGAACTTCAATGAACAAGGCTTGTTCAAAAGCAAGTCGCAACTGAGAGAAGAATTTCTCACCCTATTGAATGGAAAGGCACCGTCTACAGTTGTTCATCAATGTGGCAGTGGTGTCAGTGCAGTGCCCAATATCCTTGCAATGCAGTTGGCAGGACTGGGAGAGAGCAGCTTGTATGCGGGCAGTTGGAGCGAGTGGTCTAGAACCCCTGACATGCCAATCTCATCCCAACAGCCCTAAAGAAGCTTCACTTCAAGCTCACGAGATGCTGCACATGGCCCAAGCTCAGTGAAAAAATATTTGCGTACAGTTCACCAAAGCCATGCCTGAAAACAGCCATAAAATTTGATGCACCGTGGCTTGGGCACTCAAGCGTTTTTGCAGTTGCGGGATGAGGTCGGCCAAGGCCACGTACAAATAACTGCTGCTTGCGACACTGAGCATATAGGGGACCCAAAATTCGCGCCCCTCAAGCAATGCATAGGCCAATAAACCGCCCAAGGTGGTCACCAATCCTGAGAGCGACAATTTGAGCAAGGCTTGGTTTTTGACCCCTCCCGTGTTGGTCAACACCGTCAGATCCCCCATGTGATGAGGAATTTCGTGAGCCAACACCGCCATGCTCGCAGCATACCCCAGGTTCAAATCGGCCATGAAAGCGCCTGCAACCATGATCCCATCGCCAAACGCATGAACGCTGTCACCGAGCAAGACCGACCAGCCACCAACTTTGACGTCCCCAGAATCAGCGTGAGCGTGCGCCTTTGCATCGTGATCATGTCCATGCGAATGCCCGCCGTGCTCATGCCCATGGTGCCAAAGCTCTGCCTTGTCCAACAAAAAGAAAAATATCAAACCAACGAGCAAGGTCATGAACAAATGACTTGGCGAAGCTCCAGAGCCAAAGGCTTCAGGCAATAAATGCAAAAACGCCGTCGCCAAGAGTGCACCGGCTGCCAAGCTGAGCATGTGCTGCTGATAACGGCTTAACAACGCTTTGGTCAAAACAAAAGCGGCAAAGACGCTGCCAACACCACATGTGAGGGTACCCAAAATAATAGCCGCCAAGGTCAAATCAACTTCCACCTAAAAAACCTCACCATCCATGCCCATCAAACCAACTGCATTTACGCCCTCAACCACTCTTTGAACCAGGCCAACGTTTGTTGCCATGCATCTGCCGCTGCGCCTTGATCGTATGAGCTGCGGTAGTCGGCATGAAAAGCGTGCCCCACTCCTGGGTATATCACAAAACGACTACTTTGCGCAGATTTGACACCTGCGCGGCCCAAGATCTGTAATTTTTCTTGCATCCTTTGAATCGACTCCAAGGCAATGGATGGATCTTTGTCTCCATACAAACCCAAAACAGGCGCGCGCAATCCTTGCATTAAATCCAAGGGATGTTTGGGCGTATTGGGCGTCTGAGTGCCTTGCAACCTCCCGTACCACACTGCCGCTGCTTTGAGCTTTTCTTGCTGAGCGGCATATAGCCAAGCAATTCGACCACCCCAACAAAAACCATTGATGGCCAAACGATCTACATCAAAACCTTGATTTTTCGCCCACAACACACACGCGTCCAAATCGGACAAGACCTGATGATCGGGCACTTTGTCAATCACCTCAGACTGTAATTTTGACAATTGCGCATATTCGCTAGGATCGCCTTGGCGGGCGAAAAGCTCTGGCGCAATGGCACAGTAACCCGCTTGCGCAAATCGACGCGCAACATCGGCAATGTACTCATGCACACCAAAAATTTCAGATATCACAAGCACAACGGGCGGATGCAAGGTGTTGCTTGGTTTGGCCACAAAGACGGGGAATTTAAACCCATCACGCTCGAGCATCACTTCACTCGTATCTAAACCCAAAGAAGAGGTGCGAATCGCAGTTTGAGCGATCAAGGGGGAGGCGGCCAAGGCGTAGCCAACTCCCAAAGCCGTTTGAATGGCAAGCCGACGCGTGCTCAAGCCTTGACTGAGCAGCGTGCCCACGCCACACGCGTCTTTGTCTGGCTTGATACCTGACTTGATGCCTGACTCAATCCCCGACTTAGCACCTGAACTGATATCCGTCTTTCGATTCTCACCCATGCGGCACGCCCCCCTTTTGATCCCTATCGACTCTCAATGCGCCTGATCCCAATTCAAACCAAAACCAAGATCAGCCACCAAAGGCACGCTCAATGCAGCCACTTGAGCCATCAAACGCGGCACATTTTCTTTGACCCAATCGAGCTCCGTTTGCGGCACCTCAAACACCAATTCATCGTGGACTTGCATGATAATTTTGGTCTTTAACTCTTTGGCATCAATTTCGTGTTGAATTTTGATCATGCTCATCTTGATCAAGTCAGCCGCTGTGCCTTGCATGGGCGCATTGATCGCAGCACGCTCAGAACCTGAACGGCGTGGACCGTTGGGAGAATTGATCTCAGGCAAGTACAAACGACGACCAAAAACCGTTTGTACATAACCCTTGGCTTTGGCACTGATTCGAGTGGAATCCATGTAGCGCTTCACGCCAGAGAAGCGGTCAAAGTAGCGTTCAATATAGAGCTTGGCTGCCGTATTATCAATCCCCAACGCTTTGGCCAATCCAAAAGCACTCATGCCATAGATCAAACCAAAATTGATGACTTTGGCATAGCGTCGTTGCTCGGAGCTGACCTCTTGCTGAGGAACTCCAAATATTTCAGCGGCCGTCGCGCGATGAACGTCTATGCCCTCGTGAAAAGCTTTTAAGAGTGCCTCATCTTCACTGATGTGGGCCATGATGCGCAATTCAATTTGGCTGTAATCGGCACTCGCAATGACGCACTCAGCAGGCGCCACGAAGGCCTCTCTGACTCGCCGACCCTCTGGTGTTCGAATAGGAATGTTTTGTAAATTGGGGTCGTTGCTTGACAAACGCCCAGTGACAGCAACCGCTTGCGCGTAATGTGTGTGCACTCGCTTCGTGTTGGGATTGATCAACGTCGCCAACTTATCGGTGTAGGTACTTTTGAGCTTGCTTAAACCTCGATGCTCTAAAATTTTAGCGGGCAAAGGAAAGTCCAAAGCCAACTTCTCCAGCACCTCCTCATCCGTGCTTGGTGCACCCTTGGCCGTTTTCTTAACAATTGGAAGACCTAATTTTTCAAAAAATATTTCACCAATTTGTTTGGGTGAGTTCAGGTTAAAAGACGTCCCTGCCAAGGCGTGTGCCTCCAACTCCAATTGATCAATGCGAACACCCAGTTGCGCACTTTGAAGCTCAAGGGTTTGGGCATCAATCATGACTCCATTGCGCTCAACCCGATACAAGGCTTCGCTGCTGTCAATCTCCAAGCGATAGATCAATGAGAGCTTGTCATCGTCTTGAATTCTTGGCCACAAGACTTCATGCACCTCAAGCGTCATGTCTGCATCCTCGCATGCATATTGCGTGGCCTTATCAATCGAGACTCTTGCAAAGGGTATTTGGTGTGCGCCCTTGCCACACACGTCCTCATAAGACAAACCTGTTCGAGCCAAATGTCTTTGTCCCAAACTCTCCAAACCATGCGGGCGATGGACTTCAAGCACATAACTCTCAAGCATGGTGTCATGTACATAGCCCTGAACTTCAATGCCGTGATTTGCAAAAACATGTCGATCGTACTTGAAGTGCTGCCCCAATTTATGCGCCAAAGGATCCTCCAACCAGGGCTTGAGTCGCAGCAAGACTTCATGCATGTTTAACTGTGATTGACCAATCTCCAAATCATGCCCCAGGGGAATATAAGAAGCAGAGCCAGGTGTCGCAGACCAACTCAAACCAATCAACTGCGCTTTCAAAGGGATCAATGAATCCGTCTCGGTATCCAAACTGACCAAGGACGCACGCTTGAGCGCCTCAAAAGAGCGCTCAAACTGCTCCCACGTGGTGATGCATTCATAATGACGCTCAAGGATCAAGGAGGGCTTGGGCGCCAAATCTCCAAAGAGATCTTGCCCCTCACGCGTGTCTTCTTGGCCAACGCCCGCGCCCAAGAGGTCAGAAGATGGTGCAACTTGCTCGCTTGCGTGCAGGGACGCACCAAAGGCTTTGACCAAACCCTTGAAACCAAACTTTTCACAAAACTCAACCAAACCCTCAGACTGGGGCTTGGACAACTTTAAATCATGCATCTCGGGCAGTTGGGGCAAATGCATGCTCAAATCACAATCGGTCTTGATCGTGACGAGCCGTTTGGCCATGGGCAACCACTCCAAAGAGTTTCGCAAGTTCTCGCCAACCACGCCGGTGATCTCTGCCGCGTTTGCAATCACTGCATCCAAGGATCCATACTGCGTCAACCATTTGACGGCTGTCTTGGGCCCCACCTTTGGAACACCAGGAACGTTATCAACCGAATCGCCCACCAAGGTTTGGTAATCAATCATGCGCTCAGGAGGCACGCCAAATTCTTTCTCAACGCCCTGAACATCGCGTTTTTTTTGGTTCATCGTGTCAAAAATCATGATGCGCTCATCGACCAATTGGCTCATGTCTTTATCGCCACTGGAGATCACCACTCTAAAGCCCTGTGCACTTGCAAGCTTGGCCAGTGTGCCCAAGACATCATCGGCCTCAACGCCTGGCACCGTCAAGACAGGCCAGCCAAGCAATTGAACCACCTCGTGAATGGGCTCTATTTGACTGCGCAAATCATCTGGCATTGCAGAACGCTGAGCTTTGTACGCAGGGTACCACTCATCCCTAAAGGTTGGTCCTTTGGCATCAAACACACAGGCTGCGAAATGAGTTGGAAAGTCTTTTTGCAGACTTTGCATCATATTGATCATGCCGCGAATTGCACCCGTTGCAGGACTGCTCGGGTCTGAGGGTCTAGCCCGCAAATCGGGCATGGCATGAAATGCACGGTAAAGGTAACTCGAACCGTCAACGAGCAGTAATAAGGGTTGGTCTTCTTGCATAGGTGTATTTTGCCTTCTAAGACAGACCTCAGGCCCAGAAAACCTTAAAAAAATAAATCTCAGGCCCCTTTTATGGGCTAAAAATCAAAGTCTCTCCTCCCTTGCAGGTATAACCCCTCTACAATCGGTTTAAATTTGAACGCAAAAACCGAGCAAATCCGACAGGAATCTAAAATCTTTGTCCAACGGGGATCAACTTTCAAGCCCGCCAATTTTGCAAAATTCAACACCCACGTGCTGCTCCAACGCAAACGATCCTTTTAACTTTTCATGTGTTTTTAAATGGCCGTATTCACACAAGTCACTCTGCTGCAAGCCCAAGCGCTTATAGATCAGCTGAACCTTGGACAAGTTCTGGCACTCAAAGGCATCGAGGGTGGCATCGAAAACACCAACTATTTTTTAGACTGCACTGGAGCCAACACACAAGCAAGTCAACCCCAGCACTTTGTGTTGACCCTGTTTGAGCGGCTTGGCAAAGAGGAGTTGCCCTTTTACCTTCATTTGATGAAGCACCTGGCCAACAAAGGCATTCCTGTTCCAGACCCTCAAGTCAATGCGCAAGGAGACTTGCTCTTTGAGGTGGCAGGAAAACCCGCCGCACTTGTCAACCGATTGAGCGGCAAAAGTCATCTTCAGCCCAATGAGAAACACTGCGCCACAGTTGCACAAATGCTAGCGAAAATGCACCTCGCGGGCCAAGACTATGCATTGATTCAACCCAACTTAAGGGGCCTGAATTGGTGGCTCGAAACGGCCCCAAGTATTTTAGAGTTCTTGGATGAAGACAACCAAGCTCTCCTTAAGCAAGAGATGGCCTTTCAAGTGAATTTGGCTCAAACCTCGCAGTATGCAAGCTTGCCCAAAGGGGCCATACATGCCGATTTATTCAGAGACAATGTCATGTTTGAGGGCGAGCAACTGACAGGATTTTTTGACTTTTACTTTGCAGGCACTGACGCTTGGCTCTTTGATGTCGCCGTGTGCTTGAACGATTGGTGCATTGATCTCGAATATGGCACAATTGACCAAGAACGCATGCAGGCATTTTTAAAAGCCTATCAATTGGAGCGTCCCTTTACGACCCAAGAAAGGCGTTTATTCCATCCGCTCTTGCGCGCCGCCGCACTGCGATTTTGGGTCTCCAGACTTTGGGATTTCCACCTCCCTAGGCAAGCCGATCTTTTAAAGGCACACGACCCCAAACACTTTGAACGCATCTTGAAATTAAGAGCTCAAAGCCCATTGAGCGACTCTCCTTTTTGAATCCCCCAACTCATCACTCCACAACCCATCCCAGCATGAAATTAAATATTGTTCTAGCCAAATCAGGCGCCATTTGGGTTCAGCAAGGAGCGAGGACCTTTGTTCGACAGCCAATTGCACTCACTGGTCTTTTTTTGATGTTCATGGCCTTGATGTCCTTGGTCTCGATGATCCCATTGTTAGGTGGCGTGATTGGACTGATGCTCATTCCCAGCGCAAGCTTAGGCCTCATGGCTGGCGCACAAGAGGCTTTGGCTGGCAAATTCCCCAAGCCCTTGACCCTCTTTTGCGCCTTTCGTGTATCCAAAGAGAAAACAAAGCAGATGTTGCTCTTGGGTGTTTTTTATGCCCTTGGGTTTTTAGTATTGGCTGGGATATCCGCCTTGGTTGATGGGGGCGGTTTTGCAAAATTTTATTTGGTAGGTAGCACCCTGACCAAAGAGCTGATCTTAAAGAGCGATTTTCAACAAGCCATGTGGCTTGCGCTCATTTTGTACATCCCATTTTCTAGCCTTTTTTGGCATGCCCCTGCCTTGGTATTTTGGCACGGCGTGAGTGTACCCAAGAGCTTGTTTTTCTCAAGCATCGCTTGCATATCCAATTGGAGAGCTTTTTTAATGTTCACCCTGACTTGGACAGCAATTTTTGCTGCGGTTGCTTTGGCCCTTGGCGTGCTGTCAAGCTTGAGCGAAGAGTCTTCTTGGGCCAGCGAACTGCTTTTGCCCGTGATGCTGATTTTGGCCTCCATATTTTTCACATCCTCCTTGTTCAGCTTCAAAGATTGCTTTACCTCTGAGACCATCCTGGCCTGAACCCTTAGTCGATGGGGGTCAACTTAGCGAGCGATAGCGCCAACCACTTGACACCATGGCGCGGGAAATCCACCTGCGCTCTGGCATCGTCTTGTACGCCCTCGAGTGCCAATATTTTCCCTTCTCCAAATTTGTTGTGAAAAACCCTCAACCCCACTTTCATCCAAGCGTGGGGGTCATTGGAGTCTGACTTGGGGGCCCTGATGGGCAAGTGCTCCTTTGGTGAAGAGTTGCCACTACCAGAACGCGATGATCTGGCCCATGCCGGCGTGTACCCACTTGGGGCATCGTCTCGAGAGTGAGAAGCACCAGAAAATCCTCGCGCACTGGGGTTTGGACTAGGTTTTTTGACGTTGACCCACTTCAGGGTGTGCTCGGGCATCTCGTCAAAAAATCGACTTCGCATATTAAAACGCGTCTGTCCATGTAGCATCCGTGTTTGTGCATGGCTTAAATAAAGTCGCATTCGAGCTCTGGTGAGCGCAACATACATCAATCGCCTCTCCTCTTCCAGACCTTCCACCGTGCTCAATGAGTTCTCATGCGGAAAGAGTCCCTCTTCCAGTCCAGTGATGAAAACACAATCAAACTCCAAGCCTTTCGCTGCATGCACCGTCATCAACTGAACTGCATCTTGGCCAGCTTGCGCTTGGTTGTCCCCAGCCTCCAAAGCGGCATGACTTAAAAATGCGGCCAAAGGCGACAAGGTTTCCCCCGTGTCAAAATTTACCCACCCCGAGGGCAAGTCCTCCTGTAGAGGAGCCAAAGCTGCAAGCGTTGTCTTGCTTGGAGCGCTTGTCTGCATGGGCACAACGCCCTCAATGTATTGATCCAATCCCGATTGCGCTTGTACAACAGTTCCTGGAGCGTCCTTGCCAAAGCCCTCTTGCATCACAAAACTTTCGGCTGCATTGACCAATTCCTCCAAGTTCTCGACCCGGTCGGCCCCCTCTTTTTCAGTCCGGTAGTGCTCAACGAGTCCGCTGTGATCGAGCACAAGCTGCATGATTTCTCTCAAGTTGAGTCCAAGCATTTGCTCTCGCATCACGTCCATTTTGGCAACAAAGGCTTGTAAATTGACACCCGCTTTTCCATTGACGAACTCAACACAGGCATGTAGAGAACAGACCCTTTGGGTTGCCACATCTTGAAGCTGTTCAACCGTGCGCGCACCAATGCCTCTTGGTGGAAAGTTAACCACCCTTAAAAAGGAAGTGTCCTCGTTTGGGTTTTCAAGCAAGCGCAAATACGCCAGCGCATTTTTGATTTCTGCACGTTCAAAAAACCTCAAACCCCCATACACTTTGTAAGGGATGGATGCGTTGAACAAGGCAGACTCTATAACCCGGCTTTGGGCATTGCTTCTGTAAAGCAAGGCTATATCAGAGCGTTGCGTCACAGCATTGTTAGACGCGTGCTGTGCGTTTTGACCCTCTCGCAGCAGATGACGTATTTCTTCGACGAGGCATTGTGCCTCTTCATAGTCGCTTGGATTTTCCAAAACCCGAACAAGCTCACCCAGACCTTGGTCTGTTCGTAAATTCTTGCCCAAGCGCTGACTGTTGTGCTGAATCAAGGTATTGGCCGTCTCAAGAATGGAGCCTGAACTGCGATAGTTTTGCTCCAATTTGATTTGATGAAGAACATTGAACTCTCGGACAAAATCGGCCATGTTGCCTACCCTTGCTCCGCGAAAGGCGTAAATACTTTGATCGTCATCGCCAACTGCAAAAACAGCACTGTCACTGCCACAAAGCATTTTGATCCAAGCGTATTGAAGCCGGTTGGTGTCTTGAAACTCATCAATCAATAGATGTTGGAAGCGTCTTTGGTAATGTTCCTTAAGCGGAGGGTTGTCTCTTAGCAACTCATAAGAGCGAAGCATCAACTCCGCAAAATCAACCACCCCTTCCCTATTGCACTGTTCTTCATACAGTTGGTACAACTCCACTCTTTTTTTAGAGTCGCTGTCGTTGATGGGTAGATCTTGAGGTCTTTTGGCATCCTCTTTTGCAGCGGCAATGAACCACTGCACTTGCTTAGGGGGAAATCTCTCCTCGTCCACACTGAATTGTTTACAAAGTCTTTTGACCGCAGAGAGTTGATCTTGCGTGTCCAAAATTTGAAACGCTTGTGGCAAATTCGCCATCTTCCAATGCGCCTTGAGCATGCGGTGACAAAGGCCATGAAAAGTCCCCATCCACAATCCCTTGACATTCAAGGGCAACAAAGACTCCAAACGAGTGAGCATCTCCTTGGCGGCCTTGTTGGTAAACGTCACGGCCAAAAGGCCTCCGGGGGTGATTTGCCCGGTTTGAAGCAAATAGGCAATTCGAGTGGTGAGGACTCTTGTTTTACCAGAACCGGCACCAGCCAAGATCAAAGCGTGCGCTTGCGGCAAGGTGACTGCACTTAACTGCTCTGGGTTCAAGCCCTTTAGCATCCTCATGGACGCATTCTCTGACGGCCACAGAGGGCTTTGGTTTTCGGATGGTGAAAAACCATCGTTTAAGTCGGAAGTGTTGATCTGTTCGTGGGGTAACGTCATGTCCATATTTTAGGCGCTCAAGCCCTTTCAATCTCTGGCTCGGGCAATTAAATTCCAGCGCACCTAAGATTTATGAAAAAAATCAAAAGTAAGGGGTAGAATAAATCACCGGGCCCAAGAATTCTTGTGCTCGGTTTTTTTTGGCTCAACTTCTGAATTTTTGCGAGACCTTGAATACCGACATAAGCCCCAAGTGCTCAAACAGATGAACTTTAACTAAGAGCTCGGCACATGGAAATCTTTGATTACGACAATATTCTTTTACTCCCCCGCAAATGCCGCGTAAAGAGTCGATCCGAGTGCGACACAGCTGTCACCTTGGGCGCTAGAAGCTTCAAAATCCCCGTCGTGCCTGCGAACATGAAAACCGTGGTGAACGAGACCATTTGTGAATGGTTGGCACGTGCAGGGTACTTTTATGTGATGCATCGATTTGACTTGGATAATTTAGCTTTTGTCAAAAGCATGAATGACAAAGGACTCTTTTCCTCTATTTCATTGGGCGTGAAGCAATCTGACTTCGATACCATTGATCAATTCGTGGCGCAATCATTGAGCCCTGAATACGTGACCATCGACATCGCCCATGGGCACTCAGACAGTGTGCAAAAAATGATTCGCTACCTCAAAGAAAAGTTGCCGCAAACTTTTATCATTGCGGGCAATGTGGGAACGCCAGAGGCCATCATCGACTTAGAAAACTGGGGCGCTGACGCCACCAAAGTCGGCATCGGTCCGGGCAAAGTTTGCATCACCAAATCCAAAACTGGCTTTGGCACGGGTGGCTGGCAGCTATCGGCTTTGAAGTGGTGCGCTCGTGTGGCCACAAAACCCATCATCGCCGACGGGGGTATTCGTGAACACGGAGACATTGCCAAGAGCATTCGTTTTGGTGCAACCATGGTCATGATCGGCTCCATGTTGGCAGGACACGAGGAAAGCCCTGGACTCACTGTGGATGTAGACGGTGTGAAATTCAAAGAATACTATGGCAGTGCCAGTGACTTCAACAAAGGAGAATACAAACACGTTGAAGGCAAACGCATCCTTGAACCTATCAAGGGCAAGTTAAAAGACACGCTCATAGAAATGCAAGAAGATGTTCAAAGCTCAATTTCTTACGCAGGTGGGCTTAAACTGATGGATATCCGCAAGGTCAATTATGTCATTCTTGGAGGTGACAATGCGGGCGAGCACTTGTTGATGTAGATTCAACTTTCCGCATGGATTGGGCTATAACCCAAGGCACCTTCAAGGTGCCTTTTTTACTGGCCTACAATACAAGTTCAACTCTGCGATGATTTAAGGTGTGCTTTAGGTAATGCCCTCGCGTATCCATCGCATGAGTTTTTGATGATGACAAGTCCATTTCAACACCCCTCGCCCCCATATTCAAATTTCACCTCAAACTCATCCCTTGCTGGTACTGTTTGCGTTTTAATCTAAGCCACAAATCAAAAACCAAGTCCATTGCTTGCCCAACAAAAGAGCAAGCGCCTTGGTCAAGGCGCTTGCTCCATGATGAACCCTGCAAATAAGGCAGTCCCAGAGTCAGACCGACTCGGCCACTTTCTTGTAGCTCTCGATTTGATCGAAATTCATGTAGCGATAAATTTGATCGGAACTGGAATTGATCACACCGATGTCAGTCAAGTACTCTTGACGTGTAGGGATGCGGCCTAACTTGGAGCAAATGGCAGCCAATTCTGCGGAGCCCAAATACACAAAGGTGTTCTTGCCCAATCGGTTGGGAAAGTTCCTAGTCGACGTAGACATCACGGTAGCGCCCTCTTTGACCTGAGCTTGATTGCCCATGCACAAAGAGCATCCTGGCATCTCCATTCTGGCGCCCGCATTGCCAAAGACACCATAATGTCCCTCCGCGGTCAGTTGCTCTGCATCCATCTTGGTTGGCGGCGCCATCCAAAGTTTGACAGGGATGTCGCGCTTGCCTTCGAGCAACTTGGAGGCTGCACGGAAATGTCCAATGTTGGTCATGCACGAACCAATGAACACCTCTTCAATTTTTGAACCCGCCACGTCTGACAATGTTTTGGCATCGTCTGGGTCATTGGGGCAGCAAACGATGGGCTCAATGATCTCAGCCAAGTCAATCTCAATGACTGCAGCATACTCGGCACCTGGATCGGCTTGCAAAAGCGTGGGGTTCTTGAGCCAGTCTTGCATGGCTTTGATACGCCGGTTGATAGAACGCACGTCCGAATAGCCTTGTGAAATCATATTTTTGAGTAAAACAATATTGCTATTGAGGTACTCAATAACAGGCGCTTTGTCCAAATGAACGGTACACCCAGCGGCCGATCTTTCAGCTGAAGCGTCTGACAACTCGAAAGCTTGTTCAACTTTCAATTCAGACAAACCTTCAATTTCAAGTATGCGTCCAGAGAAAATATTTTTCTTGTTTTGCTTCTCTACTGTCAACAAACCTTGCTTGATGGCATACAAAGGAATGGCATGCACCAAGTCTCTCAAAGTCACACCAGGCTGCATTTTCCCTTTAAAGCGCACAAGCACCGACTCGGGCATGTCAAGAGGCATGACACCCGTTGCGGCCGCAAAGGCCACCAAGCCAGAACCGGCTGGAAAGCTGATGCCAATTGGAAAACGTGTGTGCGAATCACCGCCCGTGCCAACCGTATCGGGCAGCAGCATTCTGTTGAGCCATGAGTGAATGATGCCATCTCCAGGCTTAAGAGAAATCCCTCCACGGTTGCTCATGAATTCAGGCAGCTCGTGGTGCATCTTCACATCAATGGGCTTAGGATAAGCGGCCGTATGACAAAACGATTGCATGACCAAGTCTGATGAAAAGCCCAAACACGCCAAATCTTTGAGTTCGTCGCGGGTCATGGGACCTGTCGTGTCTTGTGAGCCCACAGACGTCATCTTGGGCTCGCAATAGGTACCAGGTAAAACGCCTTGTCCTTCAGGCAATCCGCACGCTCTTGCAACCATCTTTTGTGCAAGTGAAAAACCAGTTTTCTTTTGAGCTGGTGAAACAGGCAACCTAAAGACTGTTGTCGCTGGGAGTCCCAAACTTTCTCGCGCCTTTGAGGTCAAGGCACGGCCAATGATCAAAGGAATTCGGCCTCCAGCTCTCACCTCATCAAAGAGCACCTCGCTTTTGATCGTGAACTCAGCGATCACTTTGCCATCTTTTAAAGCTTTGCCCTCATAAGGACGCAACTCAATTTCGTCACCCATGTCCATCTTGCTCACATCCAACTCAATGGGCAACGCGCCTGCGTCTTCCATCGTGTTGTAAAAAATGGGTGCAATGTTGTTGCCCAAACAAACACCACCAAAGCGCTTATTGGGTACAAAAGGAATGTCTTCCCCAGTGAACCAAAGCACCGAGTTGGTGGCTGATTTTCGGCTCGAACCTGTCCCAACCACGTCACCCACGTAAGCCACCAATTGACCCCTGGCCCTTAAATCTTCAATGAATTTGATCGGACCGCGCTTGCCGTCTTCCTCAGGCGTGATGCCATCCCTTTTGTTTTTAAGCATGGCCAATGCGTGCAATGGAATATCTGGACGACTCCACGCGTCAGGAGCTGGTGAGAGGTCATCGGTGTTGGTCTCGCCAGTGACTTTAAAGACCGTGAGCTTGATGCTCTTAGGTACTTCCGGTCTTTGAACAAACCACTCCGCATCGGCCCAAGACTGGACCACTTCCTTGGCAAATGCATTGCCCTTCTCTGCTTTTTCTTTCACATCATGGAACTGATCAAACATCAACAATGTTTTCTTCAGCGCTTGGGCGGCCACTTTGGCAACACCTGCATCATCGAGCAAATCAATCAAGGGCGTGAGGTTGTAGCCTCCAAGCATCGTGCCTAAAAGCTCGGTTGCTTTCTCACGGGTGAGCAAAGTGGTTTTCTCTGTTCCATGTGCCACAGCGGCAAGGTAAGAGGCTTTGACTTTGGCCGCATCGTCCACACCTGCCGGCACACGTTGCGTCATGAGCTCAATCAATGTGCTCTCTTCGCCCTTGGGTGGCGCTTTGAACAACTCCACGAGTTGAGCGGTTTGTTCTGCCGATAGGGGCAAAGCTGGAATACCCAATGCATTCCTCTCTTTGGCACGTTCGCGATATGCTTGTAACATTGTTTTTTCTCCTATAAAACTAAATTTCAATGATCTACTTTTGGCAATGGTTCCAATAAACTTGGGGGCGGTGAAATCTTCTCTCGCATGGCCACGGCTTGCTGCCCAGATGCTTGGCACTCATCGGCCATGCGCTGACCCAATTTACTGCTAAAAAGCATGGACTTGTTGCCCAATTGAATCCAAAAGGTACCGGCTTTTTTATCTTCCAATTTAACCGCACCTGTTGGCGTCACGCTTGGCGTCATCAAGTACTTTTGTTTTTTGAGGGTTAATTGAAAGCGCCCAGGAAATTCTTTGATCGGCAACAAGACCACGACTTGACCCAGCTCACATTGCAAACGCCCCGTAAAGACCTGAGAGGCAATGTCAAGTAACTCAGGCGCCAAAGGATCAAGAGACTCAACTTCTTTTTTTTTCGCGACTTGGTTGGAGGCATGAGCTGCATGAGCAGCTGATTTGTGCGGGCGTTCAGCCTTTTGGTGAAGTGGCCTTGGTTTGCTTGAGCCTTGATCGCTGGCTTCTTGTGCAGCCGCTGTGCCATGGATCAAAAGACCCAAGACAAGCATGCATGCGAGCAACAGCTTTTGCATTGGTTTTTGCGACAGAAGGTAAGCATGCATGGAGGACCTTAGGCGACTTGATTTTGAAAAAACAATGAAACCATTTGCTCGGGCACATGGCATGCTGTGGCATGCGCTCTTTCAATGACTTGCCAATAAAATCTATAACTTGCACGGTCATGCAAGCGGTGATCAAACTGTATAGGGCCCCAATCTGCCTGATGAGCGGCCCATAAAATTTCACTGGCATAGCTGACCTCATCTGCACTGGGAGACATGGCTTTCACGATGGGTTCGATTTGTGCTGGGTGAATGCTCCACATTCTGGTAAAGCCCATTGTTTCATGGGCCAATTTTGCGCTTTCTTTGATGGCGTTCACATCCTTGATTTCAGTGACCACACCATGCGCTGGTGTTTTGCCAAAGGCATGGCAAGCACTGGCGACTTCTAACTTGGCTCGGACCATCAAAGGGTGCTTGAATTGCCCTTGCATGGTCATGGCCCAGGCTGGGATGGCTCCACCGTGGGCTGAGACAAAATCCATGAGGCCAAAACTGAGCGACTGCACACTTGGGTGGGATGCAATCTCAAACGCATTGCTCACCGCAAATGCAGACTCAATCAGAGCGTGAATGGGCAAATCTTTGGCACCATGTTGAACCAAGCACGCATGCACCTGGTCAATATCTTGTAAGCATTCGACCTTCGGGATCATCACATGCGTCAAACGGTGACCCACTTTGGACACGATCATTTCAATGTCGCTTTCAAAGTGAGGGTCGCCCAAGGCATGAATGCGAACGGCAACTTTCGCATCCCGATGGCTGTTGGCCACAAGTTCTGCAACGCCTTGGGCATGCTCTTTCTCTGCGCCAACGGGCGCACCGTCTTCGCAATCCAAGGTCACATCAAAGACACACACACCCAAATCTTGGGTCATTTGCGATTGAAGTTGCAGACTCTTTTCCATGCGAGAACGAACACCACTGTAGTGATCACAGACCCTCAAACGCAACTGTGCCGCTTGCGCACCAAGCAACAGTTCACGCGGATGGGGCTTAGGCATACAAAGAAGACCTTCAATAGTTATTTTTAACTTGATGCGATGAGCACGTGGCTTTAAATTAAATGAGCAACGCCTGCTTGCTCTTCTTGAAGCTCTTTCAGCGTCTTTTGTATGCAAGCTTGACTGAACTCATCTATCGCCAAGCCTTCAACCACTTTGTACTTTCCAGCCTCGCAAGTCACTGGAAAGCCAAACATCACATCCTTTGGAATGCCATACCAACCATCAGAAGGAATGCCCATGGTGACCCAACGGCCATGGGTGCCCAATGCCCAATCGTGCATGTGATCAATGGCCGCATTGGCAGCCGAGGCCGCCGAGGACAAGCCACGCGCCTCAATGATCGCTGCACCCCGTTTACCTACTGTTGGCAAAAAGACGTTTGCATTCCATTCTTGGTCATTGATCAAGTCCTTCACAGATTTACCCTCAATGGTGGCAAATCTATAGTCCGCATACATGGTTGGGGAATGATTGCCCCAAACGGCCAACTTTTCAATTCCCGCAACCGACAAGCCGGTTTTTGCAGCGATTTGACTCGCTGCCCTATTGTGATCCAAGCGAAGCATTGCTGTAAAGCTCTCACGCTTTAAATCGGGTGCGCTCTTCATTGCAATGTAAGAGTTGGTATTGGCTGGGTTGCCCACCACCAAAACTTTGACATCTCGACTCGCCGAGGCATTCAAAGCCTTTCCCTGCGCCGTAAAAATTTGCGCATTGGCAGCCAATAAATCGGCTCGCTCCATGCCAGGACCTCGTGGTCGAGCTCCGACAAGTAAAGCGTAATCGGTGTCTTTAAAGGCCTGGGTTGCATCCCCGTAGGCATGCATGTCATGCAACAAGGGAAAAGCGCAGTCTTGCAACTCCATCATCACGCCTTTAAGCGCTTTTTGCGCTTTCTCATCAGGAATTTCCAACAACTGCAAGCTTACAGGCTGATCTTTGCCAAGCATCTCGCCCGAGGCAATTCGAAACAACAAGGCATACCCAATTTGACCCGCTGCACCGGTGACAGCAACGCGAACAGGTTTTTTACTCATGAGATCACTCCAAACTAAATTAAAAAAAGAAAACTTACTCTCAAAATTCTATGCCCCAAGTGTACCCGCGAAATGGTTAAAAAAAGATCTCTTATGTCTTATAAAAGAGCTGGTAAATGTCCTTACAATAGCGACATCTGAAAATCAAAGACTTTGCATGCGCGAGCCCACTTCTACCCCTGATGTCCCCAAAGAAGGTCTACTAGATCGGGATGTGCTCAGCCCAAAAGTGCCGTCTTTCAGCCCTTTGTACCAACAAATCAAGGCTTTGATTTTGCAAAGCCTCAAAGCGGGCGAGTGGAAACCTGGTGAGATCATACCCAGCGAATTTGAATTGGCCGCTCGTTTTCATGTCAGCCAGGGCACTGTTCGCAAGGCCGTGGATGAATTGTCCCAAGAGCATTTGTTGCTTCGCAGGCAAGGAAAAGGCACATTTGTAGCAACCCATTCGGAGCAAAAATTCCAATATCGCTTCCTCAAATTGGTTCCAAACGCCGAAAACACGGTCCTCTCAGGACCCGCTCAAAGAACCATCCTTTGGTGTAAAAAGGCAAAGGCCAACCCAGACATCGCCAAATCATTGCAATTGCCCCCCGGTTGCAGCATCCTACAAATCAGAAGAATCCTGTCCTTTGGGTGCGTGCCCACTATTTTAGAAGACATGATTTTGCCAGGTGACGCCTTCAAGGGCTTGAGCGCTGAGGAGTTGCAAAATCACCAAGGACCGACCTACGCTCTCTTTGAGCGGACCTATGGTGTACGAATGGTAAGGGCGCAAGAAAAAATCACTGCAGTCCATCCAAGCCCAGAAGATGCACAAATGCTTAACATCAACGACAATACGCCCTTATTGCAAGTTGAACGAGTGGCCTTGACCTATCAAGACAAACCCATGGAAATCAGGCGAGCTTTGTACAAAACAGAGCACCACCATTACAGAAACGATTTAAATTAAATCTTTTTAACTACAAATTAACCTCAATACCCTCAACTTTTAAGATCCTAGGTGCAATTGAAATATTTTTTTATTGCATTGCAATAAAATTTTAAATCTGATTCAATCCATCAGGCAGCGAAAACAAGAAAGAAACCTCATGACAGAAGCCATAAAAAAACAACGCCCTCAGTTTAGAAACATCAATGCGTTCAAAGATTTGACCACTTACAGGCTACCGGCGGCGGGATGGGTCTCTATTTTGCATAGGGTCAGTGGTGCGATCATGTTTTTACTGCTGCCCTTTATCATTTGGCTGTTTGATACCTCTATATCTTCAGAGATTTCATTCACCAAATTCAGCTCTGCATTTTTGATTGGCATTGGCATCTTGCCAGCTTGGTTCATCAAGCTCGTAGTTTTGGCTCTGATTTGGTCGTTTCTACACCACTTGATCGCTGGCGTCAGACACTTGTACATGGACACCCACCATGCGGTTGACAAAGATTTTGGTCGAAATTCAGCACGGCTCACCTTGGGCCTCAGCTGGGCGCTCACGGCTCTTTTGGCCGCCAAACTTTTTGGCATTTATTGAACCCCATAGAAACCCCCTTAGGAGAAGAATATGTCAGTCAATTACGGATCTAAGCGCATTGTTGTTGGCGCTCACTACGGGCTTAGGGATTGGTTAGCGCAACGCGTGACCGCCTCGTTGATGGCCTTGTTCACTGTGCTTGTCATCTTACAAGTCGTTTTGAGAACGGGCAGCATGGGGTACGACGCATGGTCAGGCATTTTCAGCACCCAATGGATGAAGAGTTTGACCTTTGCGGTGATCATTTCCTTGGCTTACCACGCATGGGTAGGAATGAGAGACATCTGGATGGATTACGTCCAAGCCGTTGCAGTGCGTTTGGTTTTACAAGTTTTTACCCTGGTTTGGCTGGTTGCATGTTCTGGCTGGGCAATACAAGTTCTTTGGAGACTTTAATTTATGACTTCTTCCCATTCCATCCCTCGCCGTAAATTTGACGTTGTGATCGTTGGCGCCGGTGGCTCAGGTATGCGTGCCTCGCTTCAATTGGCTCGCGCAGGTTTAAACGTGGTAGTTTTATCCAAAGTGTTCCCAACTCGCTCACACACTGTGGCCGCTCAAGGGGGCATTGGCGCCTCCCTTGGCAACATGTCTGAAGACAATTGGCACTATCACTTCTACGACACCGTCAAAGGCTCCGACTGGTTGGGAGACCAAGACGCCATTGAGTTCATGTGCCGTGAAGCCCCCAAAGTGGTCTATGACTTGGAACACATGGGCATGCCCTTTGACCGCAATCCTGATGGCACCATCTATCAGCGCCCCTTTGGTGGACATACGGCCAACTATGGAGAAAAGCCCGTTCAACGCGCCTGCGCTGCAGCCGACAGAACGGGCCACGCCATGCTGCACACGCTTTATCAACAAAACGTTCAAGCCAAAACCAGCTTTTTTGTAGAGTGGATGGCCTTGGACCTCATTCGTGACCATGAAGGAGACGTTGTAGGGGTCACGGCCCTTGAAATGGAGACGGGCGAGATCTACATTTTGGAAGCCAAAACGGTCCTCTTGGCAACCGGCGGGGCTGGACGCATCTTTGATGCGTCTACCAATGCGTTCATCAACACCGGTGACGGACTTGGCATGGCTGCCAGAGCAAATATTGCTTTGGAAGACATGGAGTTTTGGCAGTTTCACCCCACTGGTGTTGCCGGTGCTGGCGTGCTGCTCACCGAGGGTTGCCGTGGTGAGGGCGCGATTCTTTTGAACTCCAACGGCGAGCGCTTCATGGAGCGCTATGCTCCTACTTTGAAAGACTTGGCACCCAGGGACTTTGTCTCTCGCTCCATGGACCAAGAAATCAAAGAAGGTCGAGGCTGCGGGCCCAACAAAGACTACGTGCTCTTAAAACTCGATCACTTGGGCGCAGAGACGATCATGAAAAGGCTGCCCTCGGTCTATGAAATTGGACTGAACTTTGCCAACGTGGACATCACCAAAGAAGCCATTCCAGTGGTGCCAACGATACACTACCAAATGGGTGGAATTCCAACCAACATTCATGGCCAAGTGGTCGATCAAACCGCAAGCCATCACTCAGAACCCGTCAATGGCCTATACGCCGTCGGCGAGTGCTCTTGCGTATCGGTTCACGGCGCCAATCGGCTGGGCACCAACTCTTTGCTTGACTTGCTCGTCTTTGGGCGTGCAGCGGGAAACCACATTGTTGACTTTCATCACAAGCACAAAGCTCACAAGCCCCTGCCCAAAGATGCAGCGGACTTCACGCTTGCGAGACTTGCTAGACTCGACAGCGCAAAAGACGGCGAGTACGCGCAAGTCGTCGCCAATGACCTTCGCAAGACCATGCAACAACATGCAGGTGTTTTCAGAACACAAGCCAGCATGGATGAAGGGGTCATGAAAATTGCCCAATTGCGTGAACGCGTCAAATCCATTGGCTTGAAAGACACCTCCCAAGTGTTCAATACCGCCAGAATTGAAGCTTTAGAAGTTGATAACTTGATTGAATGTGCACAAGCTACGATGGTCAGCGCAGCCGCCAGGCACGAAAGCCGTGGTGCGCATACGGTGGACGACTATGCCGACTCAGCGGCACATCCAAATGGACGCAATGATGAAGAATGGCTCAAGCACTCCCTTTGGTACAGCGAAGGCAATCGCCTGAGCTACAAGCCTGTCACCATGAAGCCCCTGAGCGTTGAAAGCATTGAGCTCAAAGTCAGAACCTTCTAAGACACCCCCTATATTGGAGAATTTTATGCTATCAAGAACCTTTCAGATTTATCGCTACGATCCAGACAAGGATGCCAAACCCTACATGCAAACCATCGTCATCCAATTGGATGGCCATGAGCGCATGTTGTTGGATGTGTTGATGAAGCTCAAAGCAATCGACCCCACGATTTCATTCAGGCGCTCATGTCGCGAAGGCGTTTGTGGCTCGGATGCCATGAACATCAACGGAAAAAATGGCTTGGCTTGTTTAACCAACATGCTCACCTTGCCCGAGAAAATTGTTTTGAAACCCTTGCCAGGTCTGCCCGTGATCAGAGATTTGATTGTCGATATGACCCAATTCTTCAAGCAATACCACTCGATCAAACCCTACTTGGTCAATGAGACCATGCCCCCAGAAAAAGAGCGTCTTCAGTCCCCCGAAGAGCGCGATGAGCTCAATGGACTCTACGAGTGCATTTTGTGTGCAAGTTGCTCAACCAGTTGTCCCTCATTTTGGTGGAATCCAGATAAATTTGTAGGCCCTGCTGGACTCTTGCAGGCTTACCGCTTCATTGCTGACAGCAGGGACCACGCAACAGCCGAGAGATTGGACAATTTAGAAGATCCTTACCGACTCTTTAGATGTCACACCATCATGAATTGCGTTGATGTTTGCCCCAAAGGACTCAATCCCACACAGGCCATTGGCAAAATCAAAGAGCTCATGGTTCGCCGAGCCGTTTAATTCAACTCCATCATGAATGTCGTTGACTCCTTTCTCGCAGGCCTTGATCCCCACACGATGCTAGGAGTTCGAGAATTGAGTAAACTGCGCTGGCGATGTCGGCGTGGATTGCTGGAAAATGATTTGATGATCGAAGCATTTTTCAACCGCTACGAGAAAGACCTGACTGTCAAAGTGGCTCAAGCCTTGTATGATTTAATGGACCTTTCTGACAATGACTTGATGGATTTGTTCCTCAAAAGAACCGAGCTGACACAAGATCTCTACACTTCTGAAAGACAAGAAGTACTCGATAAAATAAGAAAATAAGACTTTCGCTGTTTAATTTAAAGGAAAACCGATCATGAAACTCGCTGATTACAAAGCCACCATCGCCTTTTCAAATGGCGCACCCAGTTTTGAAATGCCTGTCTACAACGGCAGCATTGGACCAGATGTGATTGACATCAGAAAACTCTATGGACAAACGGGTCTCTTTACCTATGATCCTGGGTTTTTATCAACTGCTTCTTGCGAATCGGCCATCACCTTTATTGATGGCGACAAGGGCGAGTTGCTCTACCGTGGATACCCCATTGAGCAACTGGCGACCAATTGTGACTTTATGGAGACTTGCCACCTGTTGCTCCATGGCGAATTGCCCAATGCCAGTGAGAAAGTTGCTTTCTCCAAGTTGGTCACCAATCACACCATGGTCAACGAACAACTGCATTTTTTCTTAAGAGGGTTCAGAAGAGACGCACACCCGATGGCGGTCATGACTGGCTTGGTCGGTGCATTGTCAGCCTTTTATCACGACAGCACAGACATCAACAATCCCGAGCACCGTGAAATATCTGCGATTCGCTTGATTGCAAAAATGCCAACCTTGGTCTCCATGGCTTACAAGTACAGCATTGGACAGCCCTACATGTATCCAAGAAACGACCTCTCGTATGCAGGTAACTTCTTGCGCATGATGTTTGGAAACCCTTGTGAAGACTACGTGGTCAACCCTGTCCTTGAGCGCGCTTTGGA
>Ga0114966_10001175_pt1 | contig 24432 bp, 22 predicted proteins | sample M_130207_XF_Meta_FD_87029 | JGI IMG/M metagenome (GOLD analysis project Ga0114966, IMG submission 87029) | Freshwater microbial communities from Lake Montjoie, Canada to study carbon cycling - M_130207_XF_MetaG | ecosystem: Environmental > Aquatic > Freshwater > Lake | place: Lake Montjoie... | reverse complement strand
AGCAATTTCTGTTGTACCATCTGCCCATGTGATGCCATCTTGAGAAGCAACAGACACATAGTCCCCAATTGCAACAAAGTTACAATCAAGCACTGGTGTTGTTATGCATCCATAAACAATATCTTTGTATCCAAAATCATCGGGAAGAGTATTTTCTGTCCAGTTTATTCCATCCGAAGATAAAGATATAGTATCATTTGATAGTATTGTAAATGTATTATCACCAAAAACTATTCTATTCCAAGCTTTTGCTGATACTAAATTAGCTTCTGTCCAGCTTTGACCATCGGCAGAATAAATGACTTTGTCACTATTATTTCCGATTGCAACAAATACTCCGTTTCCAAACGCTACGTCTTTTAACCCATCTGGGAACGAAGAAGTTGTAATACTGGAATCATTCCATGTAGAAGCATCTGTTGACCAAATGCTTTTGAATCCTCCATCCATTGTTACATAATAACCATTTCCATAAGCAACTGATGCATTGTAGGTTAGTATTGTTATGCCACTTAGGGTGATTTCATTCCATGTTTCAGCATCGGTTGATGTAAGTATTTTATTTGTTCCAAGAACAATGAACAAATCATTTACATAATTAATTGAATCCCAATACTCGACAGATGGTAAATTACCGACATCAACACCAGCCCAAGAAACACCATCAACAGATGTTGCGTAATAATCGTTGTTGTATGAGACTATTACGAATTTGTTATTACCATAGGCAATTGAAGACCAAACAACAGACATAATGCTTGGTGTGTCGCTAAATGTCCAATTGATTCCATCAATTGATTGAATTGCTGAATATTGGGATGATGATATAGCAACATATTTGTTATCACCAAAAGCTACAGAATCTCCACCTATTGGCATAGTGCCAGTTGTCCAAGATGATCCATCTTCAGAAAACTGGGAATATAGATCTGATACTGCTACAAATCCACAGGATGGTGGCGCAACTGGTGTAATGCTTAAAATATAATCTTTATTTTGATCATCTTTTGAAATTTCATCATTTCCTTCAGAATAAATGCTTTCATTGTCAAATTTATCTGTCATTATAACACCTTCACTGGATTTGAAACTATGATTTTATTTACTTGATTTCCCCTCAATGTTATTAACAAAGTTGGAGAATATGTTCCCGGCGCTTGATATGTGTGGGTAGTATAATGTATGTTTGGATTTGTTTGACTTTGATTTCCACCATCCTCAAAAACCCAAAATCTCTCAACAATATCACCACCAGATTGATCAACCAAAGTAAATACAGTTGGATCAACACCCATTTTGTTTGCTGTTAATACAGAATAACCTACACTAGGAGTAGCATAAACAAATAAATTTGGTATATTATTTGATATTGTGATGTATTCCTTTTTTATCACAATGCCTTGAGCACCTAAATTTGTTACTATTCTCAACTTAATATCAAAATTTCCTTCATTGAGATAAGTATGAGTTGGGTTCTTTTGTAAGCTTGTGCCACCATCTCCAAAATCCCAAAAGAATTTGTTTGCTATGATGTTAGTAAAATTTTGAAAATGAACAGTTAAAGGAGCAGATCCAGCTAATGGATATGCTCTGAACAATGGTCTTGGAGATAAAAGTTTAATTTCTTGTTGCTTTAGAATATTGTTTAATGATCCACTAGCTGGACTTTCAATTGTTCCTAAAGTATTTTCTATCTTTAAAACTGCATCTTTAATGCTATTGTGATGGTCAGCAAAAACACCACCTATAACTTGTGCTCCAACAGCCCAATTCGTTTGCCTTGACCCAGCAAAACCACGAACTAATGAACTAAATGTTTGATTTGTTCTTTTTTCATAATAAACATATTCAGGAAAAGTTGCATATTTGTCTTGTAAATTAATTCTTAGTATTCCTTTTTCAGGAAAATTTTCCGCATTATCTACAATAATTAAATCAGAACCATAGTTCAAAGCTTGCGTTAAAACAGTTTCGCTATTATTTGTAGCAAAGTAAAGAGTATCGTAATTATCAATAGCTTCTGGAAATACGGACAAATCACCTGCGATATATCCTAAATCATAACTACTGAGTTTGCTGACCATTTCCTAAAAGACCTTTCCTGTTATTGACCAATTCTAAAAAATTATGTTTTAATTTGCTAGAATTATCTAGTTGGAGTATTGATCTAACTAATTCTTTATTTATAGGATTCTTGAGTAAAAAATCCAAATTTAATTCATTTCCAAATTTATTTTCAAAATATTCTGCTTGTGAATCGCCATCATTCCAATTTTTAATCTTTGTTTGTGCGTCAATCTTAGAAAAAATGTCTATAAATTTTTGACATTCATCTTCATAGTTTTTTTTATTTTCAAGCAATTTTTTATGATTTATTTCCAAGTTTTTTAAAGCTCTTTCTAATTTTCTAACTAAGAATGGTGTTTTTCTAGTATTTTTTTCTTGTTCTTCTTCTATTTCTATTTTTTTAATTTCAATATCATCTAAAATATTTTCTAATTCCATTTCTAAACTAACAAGACTTTCATAACGTGATTTAAGCTCACGGACACATTGCCATGCTTGTGCGCTTGGCGTTAATTCTTTTCCAATTATAAACTTTTCTATCTGATAGTCACTATGCCTATTAACGACAATATCCTTGTCAAGTATTTCTTTTATTTTATTTAGCATATATTAAAATAGTAACCTTAATCTAAAGGTAGATCAAAGTCAATTCTAATTATGTCGTTTAAAGTAATTGCATTGTCTAACGTAAATCCAGTCCTTGCTTCATTTTCAAGAAATCCATTTAATTGGTAAGAACTAGTTGCTAATGGTGTTGGAACATAAATCAAAGATCCATCGTTATAAATTCTGACACCGTTAATGTAAACTCTTAAAGAACCAATTTCAAATGGAACATTTAAACCTGTAATATAATTAATATAATCAGGAGTTAAGTTAGCAGAAGGAGGTTCAACACCATAAAAATGTCTATGTGCGTTTTGTAAACCAACTGCCACTTCAGCTGAAACAATGTTAGGCTGAGTGACAACAAAGCTAATTGTAGTGGAATTTTTTAATATAACTGGTCCACTGTTAAAAAAAGCAACTTGACTGATTTGGTCAACTTGAATAGTGACATTTGTCGCCTGATCAGCAATTAAAGCTAGTTTTTCACGTTCTGATAATTCCATCCTGACATAATCAATCCCATCATACGATCCATCAGTATGCGCTCCAATATTATGTAAAGTTTCATCAACTTTAAAAGTTTTTAAATCACCACTTGGTTGTAATGACTGATCAAGTCTAGCTGCTAATGTTCCAGCAGATCCTATTGCTGATTCTAATATCGCTGTATTGGCATCTACAGCACTATTAATAATTTCATCTCTTTGAACAAGAGCGTCAATTGGCAAGTTATCAACTTGATAATAATAAGGCTGTAACGGTTGATAACTTGGTACGTTTATTATGCTAATGTCTGGCATGGTAACATATTTAGTCTAAATCACAGTAAATTTACACGCCAATTCCAAACAATTTGAATATCAGATGTTTTTGATAAAGGAGAGAATGTTGCCATTGAATAAAGTATGTCATTATTAAGAACTAAAGCCATCTCAGACAAACTATAACCATTTGCATCATCGAATCCTAAAACCGAAGTAAATACAACTTGTGTGTTATTTGTAGAATCAACACTTGCAATCACTGGCTTTGTAGCTCTTGTAATGCCAAAAAGACCAGTTCTATTTGCATCTACATATCTAATTGTTACTCCGTCTGTGCCGCCATCACCAAAAATCATTCTAGAAACAAATTGTTCATAACTACCAATTTTGTTTGCGAGAACTTTTACTAATTCTGATCGACCACCAACGAGAACAGCATTGCTGAAATCAATAGCACTCTCTTCGCCATTTTTATTAATAATTTTACCTGTCACATAGCCTAAGCATGTTGATGAATCGTTCATATTTTCCCTTCGATTTTCTTGTTGTCTCTAGTTAAAATAGTGTAGCCGATGCTTTCTTCTTGAATAGAAACAGACTTAGGTCCATTCGCTAAACCAGCCATAGCAAAAGGAGACACAGTTGTTGTCTGATATTCAATTAAATTATTATTAGACCTATCAATAAATTCAAAATTATTTCCACGAATTGTTGCTGGAACTTCAACATATTGTACTAGTTCATAATTAACAGAAGTTCCACCGCTACTAATCGTTCCCCAATCTTCAAATCTTCCTGAAATGTAAAGATAATCATTACTCATAATTGTAACCTGAGAAACAATTGAATAAAAATAATTTGAATTTATTTTTATTAAATAATTTTCTTTAAATGTGCTGTCACGAACAGCGTTGGGATCATTCGGATCAGTAAATGCTGGGAATGTTATTGGCTTAGCCAAAAGCATTTTATTATAATTTAAATTACCAGTATTATATGTAAGTCTTTGTAGAATTTTACCACTGATGCCAGCTTGATCACCGCTATTATAGCCATCAATATAAAATTCGTTAACTGTAGTTGGATATCCGTCAATATAATATTGTAATAATGTTGAATCAAAATAAAAATAATTGTTACTTGTTAAAAATGTTGTAATATTACCTATTCCAGTACCTGAGTCAACAACAACTCTGCCTCTGTAACCAACATTATAAATCCCTGATAAAGGATAAGTTATTCCATTAGAATCTGTATAAGATTCTAAAACAATATTGTTGTTTTCATCTAATATTTTATATGCAATGCCAGCAACAGAAGTATTACTGAGAGTACCGTTATTAACTAGTATCAATTTATCATTATATGTATTTTCGATTTCATAAATAAAACCTGTTGAAACAATTTCTACTTTCCATGCAGCCATTGCATTGCCGTTTATAACATCGAATACAGTTTTTATAGGATAATATAAATAATTTACATTATCATCTGATATTGAATAAACATTATCTTGATAAACATCAAAATTAGTATCAGCAATAACAATGTTTGATAATATAAACGTAAAATCTGTTGAATTGACTGGCTCTGCAATAGTTCCAACTACTTCAACAATGTTTCCTTGTGCATTTTGCACTGTATATTCACCACTGTTGACGTGTGGGGCAAGTATTTGCAAAAATGTATCTGCCAATGTATTGGTTATGCCAATACTCTGCAAATTTTGTAAAGGACAAAACAAAACAATATTTTCATTGAATGCATTGGTTGTCCCAGATTCAATGCTTGTTGCATTGGCTAAAGCATTTCTAAGAACAGGACTGTAAAGATCAGAACCGGGTTGAATATTTCTGTTAAATATATCTGTAACTTCTCCAGAAATAAGAAATTCTCCACCATCATAACGAATCAAAATTTCCCAACTTTCATCTGCTGGCAACATGTAATCTTGTAAATAACCATTAAATTGCAACGTATGCAAAATAGCGTGAAAAGGAATATAATCAGCAATTATTTCTTGAGCTTCAGTCAATCGGATGTTAGATAAATCTTGTATTGTTAATTCAGCATTAAATCTCGAACTTATTGTGTTTCTACAAGGTTCAACAAAATTTTTATCAATATCTTTGGGATCATTGCTGTCTCTTAACGAACCATTATATTCATCCATGTTGTAGGCTTGTTCAGAATAAGGAAATTCTGTTCTAATCTTACCAAAAATAACAGGATCATAAAATGGATTCTTGACATTGATAATCATGTCAAATAATGGATCACTCTCTTCTATTACATAAGTATTCCAGTCTTTTTTAGGATATTCAAAATACCTATCATCCCTTGTGTCAGCTAATGGCAATGTTAAAATATAACTGTGAATTTGAATTTGTTCAGGTTCAGTAAATTCCCTAATTTGATAAGTGATCTTTAAATGAGAACCAAGTTCAAGTGGATTCCCAATATATTTCATGTATGATTTGCCACTAGCTGTATAGATTTCAATGTTATTCAAATTTATTGAGGTATAATTTGATATATTTGTTTCATACTCTAGTAGAAAATATGTTGGATTTATTGGCAAACTTACTTTTTCTAGTTCAAAAATATTATTGCCAATATAAACAAAGCTTTCTGTAAACGTATACTCAGTGCCTATTTGCCAAAGTTGTGAGAACCTAATTAATTGAATCCCAGCATCATTTAAAGCTTCTGTTAAACCACGCAATGTTCCTTTTGATTTGTTGAGAGGAACAGCTTTTTTAATTTGTTTGCGCCATCTGGTTGGATCTGAGCTTCTTAATTTTAAATTAAACAAATTAGCCAAATAAACAAGCAATGGCTCTTGCAAAACATTAGCATCAAGAAGGTCAACAATTTGATTTGCTAAATCTTCAATGTTTCTAAAGCCAATATTAAGAGATTGATTTAATTTGTCTAAGATTTCTGGAGTTCTATCGCCTGAAGAATATGTTGATTTATACATTTCTGGCAAATAACGAGTCAATAAATCATAATATTTTTCAGGAGGAGTTCTGTGCATTGGAGTACTTGTGTACGAAGCAATGTCACTTTGTAAATAGAATGCTAAATGTGCGCTTAATGTATCTCCAGAAGGGTTTGGCTTCCATTTATAGCAAATAAAATAATCACCTTCCCTAACATTTAAAGCATCCCAAGAAAACTTAAACATGCAATAAGGGAAATCATCAGTTGTAATTTTCTCTATTATAGAATCAGTATTAGGCTGTCCTCTAACCCATAATGGACTCGTAGCACTTCCTGATTGAAAGACAATCAAAGAATTTTGATAATAAAAAGTATTTGTTACAACACTCGACTGCCAATCAGCTAATGCATCATTTGCAAGCTTAATATTAAGCTCCGTTGGATAATTACAAGCAATATTTTTTAAATAAATATATCTTTCTTCCAAATTAGCTTGAGCTATTTTTGTATCATATTCTTGTATGTTTGGTGAAGCATAACTTCGTTCAATAAAATAAATTGTTATATTTTCAATGTAATACGGATCTTCAAAATAACATTTATTCGCATCAGGAGTTAAAAATATAAATTCAACTCTGTCATTGACTTTAGGATTGTCGTTATATAACTTATTCATAAGTAAAGCTTACCGATATAGTTTCAGGTCTGATAATTTCAAAATATCTTGCCCTAACAATTTTACCGCTATTGTCAGGATCACTCGTTGTAAAATAAATATCATATCTTCTGGGTTGTTGCAAATCTGAAAGAGCCTTGATTATATCAACATCTCTTAAATTCTGCTCATAATCCCAATTATTCAAAGAAAATAAATTTTCTGTTCTAGATATGATGTTAGCTTTGATATCATCTTCAAACTTCTTGTAATATTTATCTATAATGACATTAATAGAAATATTTGATAAAATAATTTCTCCATCCAATACATTTAAATAATCTGTCATCATTTTATTATTATTCATGTATTGAGTGAATTCATATTTAAATTGACTTGATGCCTTTTCAAGATCAAAATTATTAACTTTAGATAAAATATAAAGTTCAACAATATTAGCACTACATCCTGAATGCCTCAATACTGCATTAGCTTTACCCATAACACCATTGTATGGTGTTACAAACAAATTTGAATAATTTTTATAATCACTTCCAGAAACACATCTGTTTTGAGTTTGATTATAAATTGGCAATTTATATCTAATGTCATCAATTGTGTCGCCAGCATATCCATACTCGCCTCTTGTATAGTTTGTCAAAGTAACAGCGACATTATAAATTTCACCGGGAATTTGAACCAAAGTCTGCGTAGTAACGAAATTACTTACGATATTTCCTGATGTGCCACCACCAACTCTGTAAATAACCTGAACAGAAGACCCAGAAGGAGGGATAAAGCCCGCTCTATTGTTACCAAAAACAATATAAACAGAATAATCAGAGTTGTATTCTACTCTATATTCTCTTCGTGGAGAAGATTCAGTAAAGTATTTAACTTGTTCCCATCTAACGCCATCAACATTTACACGAATTGAATCAAGCAAAACAGGTTTGTAACTCAACAAATAAGCCTGATCTGTACCACCAACAGCAGCAAATACATCATTGTATGTTTTGCCCTCAATCCCAACAATGTTACTGTTGATAAGTGTACCAGCAACAATATAAATGTTTTCATCATAAATCGGTCTGTTAAGAGAATCTGAAGGAAATAATTCAATAGTTGTGTTGACGTTATTATTAAATATTCTTACAGCATAAGGCGCAACTATCTCCAAATCAACATTATATGGTGTTTGAACTCTTCCAGACCATAAGCTTTTACCAGCAATTGGTGGCTGAGGTGTATATCCAACCAATTGTGCTAATCTAATAGCATTTTCAAGTTCTGTGACAGTGTCAATGAACACTTCATTGGCAATTTGGTCTGTTTTAAAAGAAAGAGTATCAGCGATAAATGCCCAGTTTTCAATAAGCATCATCCCAAGACTTGATTCAACAAAGTCGTTAAATTCAATACCAAATTTTTCTTTGATATAAGACACCAAGCGAGACTTCATAGACCAAAAGTCTTGATTGGTATAATTAAGAGAAAATATTTGAGGTCTAGTATTATTTGCGCCAGTTTTATATGGTTTCAAATCAAATGGACATTTTTCCAAATCAGCCCCCTTCAAATGGTATTGCTAACACTAAGTTTTCAATAACATTTATTTGTTCTGGATTTATATAGTTAATTTTCACCAAGACTCCATTCTGATTTGTTGTAGCTATTCCAGTACTTCCTTTTTCTGACAGATTTTCAACTGAAATTGATTGTACTGTTATTCTAGGTTCCCATCTAGAAATTGCATCCGCAATTTCTTTGCTTATCTCACTTCTTGTTCCCTGAGTATTAGGTGAAAAAAAATACTTGCGTAAAGCTGTTCCAAATTGTGGCAACATAACCCTGTCACCCGGATTTGTCAAAATCAATTGAATCAAATCGCTTTTTATATTACTCGAACCAATTTGAGAATAAAAAAATCCTAAAGGATTTTTTGTTACTGGAAATGGAAAACCTTTCAAATCAGTCATTTAAACTCCTTATTACTAACAACAAACTTTTTAACTAAGAGTATAGCCGCCAGTACACAAATCATCACCTATAGGACAATTAGTATCAGCTATATTTAGGTTCCCAAGTCCAATACCCACAGCAGCATTGCTACAAGAAGCATAAACTCTGTCACTTGCCCTTACGCAATTACCAACTAAAACTAAAACTGGGAAAAGACCGGGCACACATTCTTTTAAATCCGTTGTCGCTTGATTTGTTGCTGTGTCTAATTCTGGACGCAAAAGGTTTTCAGGTGGACTTGGATCATTCTCATTAGGAGGATCTGGTGGTGGCGGGAAATCCCTACCTGCTAATAAATATATCTTTTCATCCACTTTGATTATATGGTTGCCTCTTCCAATATGGAAGAAATTATTTTCAGTATAATCCAATCTATCCGTTGCTGTATAAACAATTTTATGACCTTCAATTAATTCAAGAGCATTTTCCTGAGCATATAAGAATAAATTACCACCAGATCTTACTTGAATATATCCAGATTCTTCTATGCCTTCATAACCTTCTTGTAATTGTATAACATGCGGTCTTGAACCATTATATAAAGTCTTTTGAGGAGCAATTATATCAATTGATTGACCTTGTGTTGTTTGTTGACTTGGACTATCGTTTAAAGTTATCTGCAATCCATATCCACTTCTTAATTGCATGTAAGCGGAATTAGCATTATTAAAAGGAGTAGCACCTTCTGTTCTACAGGCATAAACTCTTTCATTGCCACCATCTGACAAAGTAATTTCATGTCTGCTTGTTGAAGATATTTTAATTCCTTGATTTTCAGAAGCAATGCTATCACATTCAGCACCATCGACCTCATCACATAAAAATATCTGATTTCCTAATGCGCTTGTTAATTTTATGCCATTGCTTGGTCCTCGTACTTGATTTACCCCTTCTCCAAGCCTTTCTGCATCATTCAATTCAATTGTGTGTCCAGTGGTAGACTTCCAATAAGTTCTTCCAAGAAATTTATCATCACAACCAAAATCAAAAGGTTGTGTACTTCTGTTCCAATCCATATCTCCTCTAGGCTGATGAACAGAATCATCCATGACAAAAGAATGACCAGAAATTGATAATATCTGCACACCAGTCTGAGGTAAATCACATTTATTATTTTGTGGAGTTTGTGGACCTTTATATGGTCTACATTCACTTTGTTGCTTGAAAAATGGATTCCTACCAATTTGATTGTTTTCAAATTGATTTTCTGGATCACCACCAATAATTGTTGCTCTATCTTCGGCACTACAACCAGTTTTTTCACTTTTCACTGCTTGTGCCGGTGGAAGAGATGGCTGATTTCCTGAAAGGTCAATTGATTCACTTCCATTTGGATTTGCTGTAAAAACTGCTGCGTTTGGCAAACCAACAATACAGCTTGTGTCACCATCTTTTTCATTGTTTACACAAGTAGGATGCGCCCATTGACCGCAATAATGCATATGATCGTCTTTAAAAATCATCCAGTTTCCATTACCACTCATGATTTCAAGACGTTTCCATTTTCTATTACACTTTGCATCTCCATCAACCATCTTCATCATGTGCTTTTCAGGAGTTTTAAAACCATAAATATTCGGATATGTCATACGCATAATAACGCTTGGATCATTTGACAAATCTTGAATAGAATCAATATCAGGACCATTATAAGATTCTGTATTCCAAGGAGGCAAAGACTGAGATCCATTGTTTTCTCCAAGTAAATATCCATTTCTTCTTCCTTGATATAGTTGTGTAAATTCTTCTACAGGAATACCAAATGAATCAAAATTGACTCTACTAGACTGTATTTCACGACACCAAGTAGTTCCTAAATAATAAGTAGCACCACTACATCCGTTTTCAAATGCTATAAGAACTGTTGATCCTGCTGGTGGAATCCAAGATGATCCGCAATCATCAAAACCACCAAATGACGATATCGGAGCAGCCCAAGGCAATGATCCTACCTCAGTTTTTGGATTGTCAAATAGTGGAGAAAACCATTGTATTCTGTTTTGTTTCCATACATCAAAAGTACTCACACATATTGCAGAATATATTCCATAATTATTTAATGGCTGGCGGACAATAGATTCACGCATTTCCTTTGTTACTTTATTGAGATCAATAACATTTTTCTCTAATTCTTTCATTCTTTCATTAAATTCATTCACAACATTATTCATTTAAGCTCCATTATTTGCTGCTTATCAAGGATTCTGAACCAGACTTAATGTAGTAGTCCATTTCCCATCACTTACTTCATGATCACATGCTTTAATAAAGTACAAACCTTTAGAAATTTGAGAATTGATTGCTGGAGTAGCTAACCAATCTAATTTTTGATCCGCTAATACAAAAGGTGTTTGACCTATGGAAAATGGATTAATAAATATTATTTTTATTGAACTACCCAGCCAATTAAGAGTAAAAAGAAATCTTGGATCACCTTGAATTTTTAATTCAGCTGTTATTGTTCCAAAAATTGGCTTACTAGAAACATATGCTGACATATTTGCTTCTGCTGCCCTTGCTGCAAGTGTTGGAAGTTCTCTAGGGTGAACGTCTCCATCAAGCTTATTTTGATCTATTGCACCCTTTACAACAACACCTTGCCCTTGGTTGTTATTAGAGTTTGGATCAACAGGATCACCCGGTTTACCCGGACATGCGCTTGCAACAATTTGAGCTTTAGGTGCTACAGCACCTCCAGCAGCTCCTCCTTGTACTTTATTTGGAGTCCCAACAAATTCTATTTTTGGATTAAAACTAATAACTGGACTTAGATCTCCGCCATTAATGGCATATGTGCCAAGAAAATTTCCGGTAACATTACATATGTTTGTTTTTCCCGCCTTTTCATCACAAAAAACGCTTTCTGCCTCTACCAAGTATAACGTGTCATCATTTGCTCCACTAGGAAAACACATAAACACGCCATTTCCAGCTGTAGTCAAAAATGTATCTAAGTTTTTTCTTATTGCATCTAATGGAGGTAAATTGTAACCAGCATATACGCCTTTACGGCTTTCATTTGCGTCAATTGGAGCACCTATTTCTGATGTATATGTCCAATCACCAGCTACTCCTTTTGGTGGTTTAACCAAAACAACACGCGCATCTGCTGGGGCAGCCCCCACCACTCTAGGAGGGCAATCACCATCTAACATTAATTCTGCTGCTTTTAACAAAGGAATGACATGTCCCGGCTTGCCAAATCGATTGTTAACTTTGGTTTGATTAGCACCAATATCCGGTCCTTTTAATGTTAATTTATATTTTGGACAATTGGTTTCATATGAAACTTCAATTTTTAAAATTTGAAAATTTATATATGGACCTATTTTTTTTTCTGGCAAACCAGCAGGAACTTTAGCTTGATAAATATACTTTATACCATCTGCGTTTGTAAAAACATAACCAACATTAATGCTAACAATATGAACATTATGTGCTGGAATAGCTGCTCCAACATCTACTTTGCCATCACAGCTTCCGCTAAACATTTTATTATAAAATAAAAGGAAATCAAGACCAGAACCATCGATTATTTCAAGTGTTGCTCCATGAGCTTGTGATGCTCCCATGGTAAATGATTTTATAAAAGAACTTCTAGAATTTACTCCATTTTTAAAATTTCCTGTAGAAACATAATACAACAGTGTTTTAGCTTCTCCCGGTGCTAAAGATTTAGCACCGTAAAAAAATGCCTCCACAAAAGGAGCATGCATTTGAGATTGAATCTCTGGAGCAATACCTGCATTGATACCAACATATGGTAAAGGTCTTCTTAAATTACCACACTGTAAATAAGAAACACCATCTACTACAAAACTTGGTAATCTGGGATATTTTAGTTGTAAAGCCATTTCAAAGTGTATTTATTGGTAAGAGTATAGTTTTTCCTGCAACAAAATCTTTTATATCGTATATTCCATTAACTTCCATAATCAACCACCAAGAATCTGGATACCCATAAACTTGCGTTGAAACAAGATCAGGTCTATAAGCAAATCCCTCCGGTATAACTGCATATTTGTCATAAGGAGAAGCATTTCTTTGTTTCTTTTTATAAGTTTCAAAAGTAATTTTCTTCTCATCACCATAATTGTAAACCTTAGATTCTAAGTATCTCGACAATGAATCAACATATCTGCCAGCATTTGCCGTTTTAGATAATTCAATCTTATAAGCCATGTCACACTCCTAATTTAATTATTCTATCAGCACCCGGAAGATATCTGCTATCATAAACAACTTCAAAACTTAAAGTAACATCAAGCTTGGCTGGAAAAAGAAAGCCTGAACCATCGTCTTCTGAATACCAAACTTTATCATTTGGAAAAGTCACACTATAACTGGTTAAAATTACATTTAATTCTTCATCATTTTTACATAACAAATCACCACATCTTATGCTAAGAATAGCAGGAGGAATATATGGTATTATATTGGCTGGATCTTGTCTCGGATAAACACAAGATTCCAAAAGTCTTAAATTTTTTAAATTTCTTTCTCTACTTGCATAATCATAAGAAACAAATGTAAGCTTCCAACTTATTTTTCTTGATCCAGCAGAATTGAATGTTTTAAAAGGCGATGTTCTGCCCATGCCATTTTGTTCGTCATAACCGGCATCTTTAGAATCTGTTATGTCTGGAAGACTATACATGTAAATAGTTTCTTTTTCAACCCTGATATAACAAGGAAGAATGAAATTTAGTTTACCTGTGGCATCAGTTGCTATAAGACCCATAATATAATCCAGTTAGTTTAATTTATTTATTATCATCTGTTTGCATTTATAGCATCAGATTTTGTATAATCACCACCACCAATGTTTCCATGAATAGCATCAGATATTGATTTATATCCAAGTGCTGTTGCATTTGATGTACTTGTAACAATTACTGGGTTTTTCATCAATTTCACCATTTCTTTCAATTCTTTCAATATTTCACTAGAATTCTCTTCTTTTACATCAGACATTCCAGCTGCATCAGATGGTACATTTGCCATCTTAGCTCTTAAAGTTGAATTTGTAGCAATTAATTGATTTTTAGGAGATGTTGGGACGATACCCATCTGCGTTGCGCTGTCTACCACAGCAGAATGAATTGCAGATGGAATAGTTAACAAATCAAATTGAGAAATTAATTTTGTAACACCTTGGGACATTGTACTTGCTGTTAATCCACCAATGTCAGAAAACATTTTTGACATAACGCTTGGATCAAGTCCAAAAGCTGATTTACTCATGTTTGAACCATTGGTGTTAGGTGGTATATAAGGACCAGCACCAATTGCTTTCATAATATCTGCTTCTTCTTTGGGGACAACTATTTCTCCCTGATGCAACATCGCCAAACCTTTATTTTTTACCTGTTTTGTTCCTTCTGCATATCCAATCCAGCTCCAAGGCAAGTAATTTGCGGCAGCTTGATGTATCCCTGTACCAGCTGATACAGCAAGATCTCCAATAGCACTTCCGGCTGCTCCTATATAACCGCCAGATATAGCATCAACGCCTCCTGCAATGGTTCCTGCAACACCTCCCACTACTTTCCCAGTTCCTGATATTACATTTCCACTTGCAATGTCTCCAAGACCTTCAGCAGTTGTTGATACACCTCCTGTCAACCAATCTGGCAATAATGCAAATAAAGGTTTGAAAACATTATCATTAATCCAAGTTGCCATACCACTAAACGCCCCCGTCACACTATCGTAAATAACACTGCCAATATTCACTATTCCGGTTAATGCCGATTTAACAGCTTCCATAAGATAAGATGGAATGCTTTTAATACCTTCCCATATACTTTCCCAAGGTATCATTTTAAATACTTCTGTAACTGCTCCAGCAAGAGCACCTAAAATCGCACCGGGGATTGCTCCTACACCACCAAACATTGCGCCTATACCAGCACCTACACCACCTCCATGCACCATAGCACCAATTATACTAAGAAATTTATCCAATGCTGATCCCTTTTCTATTCCAAACATATCACTTAGAAAACTTCCTGTTTTTGCGCCACCCGTAAGGAATCCAAATATAGATCCCATAACTCCACCCTCAAAAAATCCTTCAACAGCTCCCCATAAACCCATCAATGGACCAAGTATTTTTGAAAAACCTTTCAACAAAAAGCCACCAATTGTTTTAGAAAAATTACCTAATCCTGAGAACATTTTTAAGAAACCACCACCTGTTCCAAAGAACGAACTAACCCACGCAAAAGCTCCATAAATGCGAGTTCCAATTGATCCAAGCATTTTACCAAACCATCCAAACATGCCAGAAAGTCCAGTCATTTTTATTCCAAAAAATGATAGCATTCCAGCTAATCCACCAAAAAAACTAACTAGAGTTCCAACTGTGCCAATAAGAGCTTCTAATCCAACACTGAACCAAGCAAATATGCCATAACCACGTTCACCTAACAATTTTTTAAGGGATTCGTTTAACAGTCCTAAGTTTTTACCAACGACATCACCTGTTTGCATCATGTCTCTCATTGCTTTAATAGATGGATCATTCACTTCTGATTGCTTTGTTAGCAATTCTTGCTGTCCTTTGTTTATCGTTTCAACAAGTTCTTGGAATGATTTTGGATCTGAAATAGCTTTCTCAATTGCTGTGGCATCTATTTGCATTTCCGTTTTTCCAGCGGCTTTTAATCCTTTGTTTACTTCTTCAACTCCTGTGGTTAATGCAAATCTAATTTTATCTGCTTCGTCAGCAAATCCACCACCTTTAACAGCTTCTAAATCTTGGACAAATGTGTCTGCATTTTTGCCTAATCCGGCTAATGCTCCTTCCATGTTTCTAGCATCAGGTGCAACTTTGTGTAATTCTCCCAAGAAACCTAAAACTGCGGATGATTTCAAACTACTTTGTTCTGATTCTAATTTTTTTCTTGCATCATCAGTAATAGCTTTTTGCATTTTTGAGTTTATATCTGTTAGTTTTGTTGATAAACTTTTTCCTGCTTCAGCAGCAGCATCTCTAAGTCTTGAAATTTCGTTGATCTGTTTTCCATACATTGATTGCATTGCTGTGTTTATTCTTGCCAATTCCATATCTGAAAGTTTGTCTATTTTTTCTTGGCTTTCAACACCAAATTCTTTCAATACATTGTTTAACCCTTCACTCAGATTTTTTATGCCTTCAGGAGTTTTGTACATAACACCTGATTGTAAATCTTCAATTTTACCGATTGATCCAGCTGCTTTATAAAGCAGATTTGCTGTTTCATCTGTACCATTTAACAAAAGGCTAACACTACTACCCAAATATTTTGATAATTCTTTACCTTGTTCAGCAACACCAAATTTTTGAAAACTTGCAGCTAATCCAACAACATTTGCTGCTGCTTTAGTTGTTAATTGACTGCTTTTTTGCATTTCTTCAGTAATTGCCTTGCTAGTGCCTAAAGCAGTTTTTAATGCTTGACCAGTCATGCCTGATGCTCTAGCAGCTTCAAGCATGCCTCTTCCAATACTTGCTATTTGAACAGTAGAAAATTTACTAACTAATGCAAAATCTCTAAATGTTTCGTTTAATTCGCCAGCTTCCAAACCTAATTGCGTTTCTGTATTCAATTGAGCAACAGTTAGATCAGTAAGTTTTTTCTGATCTCTAATGCCTGCTTTAAGATTTTTTGAATATTCTTTTTGTGCAACTGTTCTGTCTACGCCTGTTAGATAAGATGTTGTATCCAAATCAACATATTTTTTAATCATTTCTTCAGTTGTTGCCGACAAACCTTGTGTCTGATATACTGCTTGTTTAATATCTACAGAAAATTCTTGTGCGCCTTTTACGCCTCCACCCCATACTGTGTCTATTAAGCTTTTGCTTTTTTCTCCCATGCTGAAAAGTGAATGTTCAACTTTTTTAAAGCCTCCCAATAAATTTTTACTAATTAAGTCTGCTTGAGAAAGCTTTTCCATGAATTTAGATTTTTCTTCGTCGGCTTTGGGTTTAGTTTTTCCTGTTGCAGAATCAATTTCATCAAAGCCACCATATCTCTTGTACGCTTTTGCATATTGTTTACTACTCATCATATTTGCGTCAGCGCCCTTTGTTCCAGCTGGCGCTCTTAATTGATTAAGTATGCTGCCAAGTAATCTATGAGAAACAGCATCAGCTACGAAAATACTTCCTTTTTTCAATCCGTGCTCGACAAGTTTTCTTAGATTTTTACCGCCGCTGGCTCCTCCTTGACTTTGAAATGCTGATTGATTAAATTTGTACATTTTATCTTGGAAAGAACTTGATTTTTTTGATTCAGATCTGTCTTTATCTTGTTTTTTCATGTAATTGATAATCGAATCAAACATTGCTTTTGTTTGTTTGACATTATTTTCAAATTTTGCTGACATTGAAGCCAATAACTTTGCTAATTCTTTATCATCTTTAGATGATGACGTTTGACTTGTTTTGGTGTTACCAAGCAAGTCTGACGGATTCAAATTTGGCACTTGTCTTCCAAAATTGTCTATTGCCATATGCGACTCACTTTTCCATCATTTTTTGAACAGAAGTATTTACCAACGTAGAAATTTGATTTTTTATACTTTCTCTAATTGCTTCTGATTCTTGTGGATCAATTGATCTGCTCACAGAAATTGATTTCAAAATCAAATTGCAATCCAGTACCTTCAAACTTCTTAGACCATTTCTCTTATATGTTCTGTATCCATTAACTAGATATTCGTAAGGTTTAACATTTTGATAATTAAAACCCGGACGACATCCATTAAGTTGATCTTCTTGCAAAACTTGTCTGATTTGATTGAATGTAAGATAATGCAAATTTATTCCATGAATATAATTAGGACTAACATATGTTAAAATAACTAAAGGATAAACATCATTTTTGGCAAAAAGATATTGAAACGTAACAAGACTACCGCTAGCAACAGTTTTTAGGCTAGGACCATACCTGTTAGCCCCAACATTTCTTGAAATGACATCTTTGAATAAACTTCCATAATCATTACGAGCCATAATTCATTTTCTCTTTTACAGCTTTATCTAACAAATTTTTCCTAACAATATTTATTTCATCATAATCAGGACTTTTACCTAAAAAACTAATATATTTTGGATTAGCGACTTTTTCTCCAGATTCATCTTCAATATATTTCTTTGTCACATCAGAATAGTCTTGTTTAAATACTTTATGATATAAATCACCTTTACCAAACAGATTCAAGAAATCATGAATCTTGGAATGTGGCAATCTTGTTGGCATCGTCAATAAATCTTGAATTAAATGCGTATTATGTGTATTACCAGAACACCAAACGGCTAACTTCATGAATTTACCTATTTCGTCTACATCACCTTTAGTATAACCTTGTGTCAACAGTAAATTTTTTGTCATATCGACATTATTTGGATGTAAAAGATAAGCAGTTGTTAAAATTTTGCTATTTGGCAAATCATTGATAATGTTTGCAAAATTACAATTTGGAAATAATTTATTTAATAATCCAGTCTGTTGTAAATTTTTCAAATACTGAGTCGGACTTACATCTAAGTTTTCAATGGTATCAACATAATATTTTTTAAGTATTTTGCCATCTAAGTTTGTGTCTTTGTGAGAATTTTTAATAACTGACAAAAATCTTTCTGGTATTTTCTTTTCATTTGAAAATCTGCAACAAATATCAGCAAGTCTAAAAGGAAGATAATGATCTCTTTTAAAGGTGATTGCAGGATCTTCTACAGTTGTGATTTCTCCAATTTTAAGATCATGTGCGCCACCAACTGGATCACTTAATTCAGAATTTTCACCATCAGCATTTTTAAGCTTCAAATAAAGCGCATTAATTGTTAAATCTCTTGTATATGCATCTTGTTCAACATTGTGTACAAATTTTGCTTCCGTTGGAACGAGCAATCTGTTTTTATTGTTTTTATTAAATGTTGCAATGTAAGCTTTTTGTCGTCCTCTTTGAACAGTTATTTCCATAATATTGTTTTTAGAATCTTGCCTTGATGGGTAATAAACAAAATCTTTACTATCAAATTGATGATCTTCAGAAACTTTTTTGAAAGGTGTTTCTGAGTTTTTAAGAATAAGCATAATTTCATCTGGAGTAGCATCAGTAGCTAAATCAAAATGTTTAAATGTTTTACCTTTAAGATGATCTCTTAGCGCACCACCAGTTAAATAAATAGTTTTTCTTTTTAATGTTGGATGAACAACACCTTTGCTTTTATCCAAAGTTGTATAACCAATTTTTACTTTGTCGCTATTCTCAAATGCTTCAATAATTGGTTTAAGCAAGGAATTGCTAGTAGAATCTACCTTGAAGGGTTTAAAATTGATTGTTCCCTTAGTATCTTTCAATCTTATCTTCGATAATAGTTCATCGCTCATTTTTGCCATCCCATTCTATAAAGTATATATCCAACTGCAACAGACAAACCAATGTTATAAGCTAATGAAAATATATTTTTAAAATGGAATTCTGTTCCAACTTTAAATTGATATAAATCATTTTGTTTCTTTTCTACTTCATTCATTCTATCAGTAATATCTTCTATACTTTCGACAATTTTTGTCATTCTTTCTTCGATTATTAACATTTTTGTTTGTATGGAAATATGTTTATCAATAATTTTTTCAAATTTTGTATCTAGCTTTTCTTGATTCTCTAGTAACATTTTAACCCTCTCATCTACCCTAGATGTAGAATCGCAGAGAATTTCAACTTTACTTTCCAGACTATCTTCTGGATTATTTTTTCTAGCAGCAACCATATTTATATGTATTATTCTTCACTAAATTATAAATAATATCATGAGCAACAAATCAATTATTCCATCTATACCTATTCTTTTGCCTTCGCCTGAACAAAATTCAGTAATATCAGATGAACAATTATTAGGTATTTATAACGAAATATTAGAAGATTTGCGTAATGATCGCAAAGAAGTTGATGCAATTCTGTCAAATTTCGTTGAAATGGTTATGAATGAAGGCGATTCAACATCAGCAAGCAAAGAAGCATTGGTAAATTTAACTAAATTAAAATCAGATATTGCAATTGGAAAAAGCAAAATTGCTGATTTAATGACATCTTTGAAGATAAAAGAAAAGCATGCTTCTAAGATACAAGCTACTCAAAATAATAATATAACAATAACTGACAGAAGAAATTTGATCGAAACAATAAATAAATTAACAAACCATAAGGAAGACAAAGATGCCGAATTTGATCAATCTCCAAAATTGGCTGATGAGTGAGCAGGAAAATCCAGCACCAGCGCCTGATGCTTTTATGGGATCTGATCCCACAAGCCTTCCTCCTCAGTCATCTGACAAAACTACCCAAGCAAGTATTCCACAGGTTCGTTCACCTATGGACAATCAAAATATCAGGGAACCTAAAGAACCAGATATGCCCAAAGATTCCAAGGTATCTGATTTCAGTTCTTGGAAAAACAAATTCTTCAAGGAAAGCATTAAGAATGATGTTGGAACCTTGTTGCAAATGATTATGAATGTTAGAGATGGCGAACTTTCTACTTATCAAAGAAAATTTGTTGAAGATAACCTTCAAATTGTTTTCTTAAGACAGAATTCAAATATCAATAAAGCTTCAGGCGATATGAGAAAAAAGATCAGAGATGATCTTGATATGGCAAACCCCGGTGTGTCTTTGACAAATCACTTTGCCACTACACTTTCCTCAATGCCAGAACTTATTAACACTTTTATAAAAATTTCTGGTTATTGCAGCAATAAAGCAGATCTTCATAGAAAATATATTGCTTCATTAATCGGAGCAATCCAAGTTGGCTCAGGAGCACAACAAGAAGACATTGTATACAACGAAAAAACCTATTCTATTAGAATTTCAACCAGATTTAACAGTAAATTTGGTTCAATTGATGCTGGACGTTGGGCACTGCAACAAGATGATCCACAGAAATATCTTGCTGATGCAGAATTAGAAAAACTTGATAGTGGCGCACCAGAAGAGAAAAAAGTTCTAAGACATAGAATTATTATTGAATCAATAGCCACTTCCTTCGAAAAGAGAGTTTTTATTGTAAATGTATTGGCAGATAACGGAACTCTTTATTTCATCGGCATGGATCTTTCAAATATTCTTAGAAGTGGCTATGACAATGGAGTGCTAACCGTTTCTTCTTATCAGAATGATGCCTCTGAGGCGTTATTTGATTCAGATGGCAATCTTATCACTTTGCAAGATATTAAGATCCAGTATCAAAAAGAAACGGGCGAAATGGACGAGAACGGCAATCCTCTTAAAGACAAGACTGAATTTTTGGTTAAGAAAGATGGATTATTATTAATTAATGCTTCATTGGAAACTTTGTTGGATGCTGCTGGCAATGTGAATGGTCTAAGTGTCAAAGAATTGCCATTTAATGGTAACCCAAGTGATTTGGTTAATTTGACCAGATGTGTTGCAAGTACTCCAGAACTTATTTTAAGGAATTGCTAATGATGATCTTATTCAACGAATATGTGAATCGTCATCACTTTGTGGCAAAGAAGAGACTTCGTCTTTTGATGTACACTTTGCAAAAAGATGGTTTAAGAGTTGAAGACTTTACTCACGATGAACATGAGCCTTATATATTTGTTTACGCATATCCCCTTCCTACTACCTTTGAAGGCGTAAGATTTTACATGCATGGAGATATCCTTGCTTTTAAAACTCAGAAAAAACCTGAAACACAACCATATGGGGAAGCATACGAATTAGACATTCAAACTATGCTAGTTGATATCTTTGATAATGAAAAAGATAAGACTGAAAAACATATTACTAAATTTCTTTTAAAACTAATTGGAAGAGAATTAAGAGATCATTTCAAGAAAGCAAAAATAGCAGAAGAAGACATGCTGACAGGACAAGTTAGTAATAGTAAAGACGCAGCAGGTCAAATTATTATCAAAAATAGCGGAACTGATTATAGCAATACAATTTCTAGCAAATGGAATTAAAATGATATATGTTGGAAGATAAAAAGTCGTCATTAGAGTGAAAGAAATATGGAGGAAAACATGCATCACGAAGAAAATGAACCAAGATCTTATATGGCTTATCGTAACCTTCATGATATTTATGAAAATGTTGAAGAACTGCTTCACATGTTAGATGAAGACGAAACTTTAGAAGATTGGATAGAATATAAAATAACGACAGCAAGAAATGCCATTTCTGATGTTTACAGTGCAATAAGATACGATAAACATCACGAAGAACATCATGAGAAACATGATGATGAACATCATCATCATGACGATAAAGAAGACGATGATCATGAAAACATATTGATTAGTTTTGGTGAATGGGTAAATAGAAAGACAAAATAAAACAGAGTGGAAGAATATTCCTCCACTCTGCTCTTTTTTAATAAATTTTCAATCAACCAACAATCATACTTTTGATTTTAGAAACAATCATGTCATAAACCATCTTAACCCACATAGGTTGAGGAAGAAGGTTCCATCCAACGATTAAACCACAACCGAACCAAAACATTGAATCCATCATGGTATCACCTCCAATAGTATATATTGGAGATATCTAAAATTATTAATTAAGCTTTATGTGCATTCAATCATTTTTGTTTCACCGTTTTCAATCACTTCGATATATTCACGCCAACTAAGAGTTTTATATTTTCTCGTTATCTTTATTTCTCCAGCATGTACTTTTCTATGGCAATTTGCACATAGACAAACTGTGTTTTCATGATGGTAATCTCCTCCATTAGCTCCCTCTAGTATTCTGTGAATATCTAATGTGGCGAGATTGTTTTCTCCACATAAAACACATTTTCCTCTAGACAATTTGTATGTTTTCTTATTTTTAATTCTCATGGTTTAACTAAATAATTATAGATAATTTATTTATAGAGGTTGTATGAAAAAAGAATTATTGGATATCATCGCAAGAATTGAATCACAATTATCAGAATTAAAAATAAAAGTATCTTCTATTGCAGACCCAATTGCACCAGCAGTAACACAAAATATTGTTCCTGAAGTTCAGGTTGATAATACAGATAAAATCAAAGTATTGCGTGATTTCGTTAACAATCCATCATGGTCAGTTGCTGTCCCGCCAGATTTGATTTGCGATGAAACAAACAATGAAGACAAAATGGATCGTGCAAGAGGAATCAGAGATGTATTTCATCCAAATTTTTCATATGAAAAAAAGAAAATTTTAGATTTTGGTACTGGTTATGGTCATTTAGTACAAGCTATTTCAGAAAAGAATCCTGATATTGTTGTTGGCTATGACATTAAAGATAATTTTCAAATTGCTTCAAATGAAAAACAAATTTTAACAACATATTGGAGTGAAGTAGTAAAAAAAGCTCCTTATGATTTAATTTATATTTACGATGTAATTGATCATGCAGAAAATGAATCACCACAAGAAATTTTAAAGAAAGCTAAATCAGTTCTTAGTCCATCTGGTGTTATTAGAATGAGATGTCATCCATATATCAGTAGGCATGGAGGTCACACATATAATAAAATTAATAAAGGATATGTGCATCTTGTATTATCTAAAGATGAACTTTCTCAGTTGGGACATGATTTCAAAAATTTCCCAACAATTTTTGTTACAACCCCATTAATGACTTATGGCAAATTTATTGGTGAAGCAAATCTTCGTATTATTGATTCAAAAACAGTATCAGAACCAGCAGAAACATTTTTCCTTACAGGAAATGTAGCCGAAAGAATTAAATCAAATCTCAATATTAAGCAATTGTTAATCCCGCAAATGGGCATGCAATTTGTAGATTACACTTTATCTTAATAAATCCTTTTGTTGAAATAGTATATATTTTTAACAAAAGGAGAATTCATGGCTAATGTCGTTGCAGGACTAGGCATACAAATATTCGATAACACCTATACAGGTGGAGCCAGCGACAAAATTGCAAGCGTTTCCAGCGGAAGACTGTTAGTTGAAACAGGCAATTTAAACATACAAGGCTTAACCAGCGGCACTCCTGTTATAACAACAGAAGAAGAAATATCTAATAACATAATAACTGCTTATGGAACTTCTGCTAACATAACATCCACAACAAGTTCAATAGTTTCATATTACAGTATATCTGGTGGAACAACATTTTATCTAAAAGAAGTAATTGCAAGTGCTTCATCTGGTCCTGTTAAGGTAATTGTTGAATATGCTGCTGCGGCAACAGGTCCATCTTCTGGCACATATGCTGTGGGTTTCTTTTCATCAGCTAATCCAACACTAACTATACCATTTTATCAACCAATAGCAATATCCGGTCCTCTTTACATAAGAGTCACCATGAAAAATGACAGTGCTTTTACACAAGATCTT
>Ga0114966_10001173_pt1 | contig 24444 bp, 17 predicted proteins | sample M_130207_XF_Meta_FD_87029 | JGI IMG/M metagenome (GOLD analysis project Ga0114966, IMG submission 87029) | Freshwater microbial communities from Lake Montjoie, Canada to study carbon cycling - M_130207_XF_MetaG | ecosystem: Environmental > Aquatic > Freshwater > Lake | place: Lake Montjoie... | reverse complement strand
CCGAAAGTGACAGATGTAATTGTCGGAGTAAAGCCAGTACCAGTAATCGTTACCGCTGTTCCCCCTGATGTTGTTCCAAATGTTGGAGAGATTCCAGTAACTGTTGGCGTGGAAATAGGAGTGTTACATGACGCTAGAACTTCTAACCCGGTACCTACCAAACTTACGCTACTCAAATTTGTGAAACTACCGCAGCCTACATTTTGAAAGACTTGAGCGCCAAGAATTGTTAGCGCGCTGTCGAGAGTAAGGGTTGTGATAGGAGAGTTGTAGAAAGCAGCATCATTAATTTGTACCAAAGAATTGTTGAGGGTGAGTGAGGTAAGAAGTGAATCATGGAAAGCCCAAGCACCAATATATTCCAATGAATCATTAAGAGTGAGTGAGACTAGGGGCGAACTTTTGAATGCATATCCGCCAACCCTTAATAACCCGCTATCAAGAGTTAGAGAGCTGAGATGTAAGTTAGCAAAGGCACTTGCCCCAATGAATGTCAAGGAATCAGGAAGGCTAATAGAAGTGAAATCAGCTGTAAAGAAAGCACTTTGTTCGATTGATGTCAGCCCATTGTTTAATGTCAAAGAGGTGAGAGGTGAAAATTTAAAAGAATTTTGGCCAATTGTTTTTAGCCCACTATTTAAGGTAAGTGATGTGAGGGTTGCATCAAAGAAGGCAAAGTCGGCAACTGCAGTAACGCTATCGTCAAGAGTAAGTGAGCCTGTACAAATTCCAGTTTCACCAGTTACTACGCCATTTGCATCAACTTGATATGTGCCACCCGTACATGGAATATTGGCAGGCAAAGAAATGGCATGTGCCTCTGTTAATGCAAGCGTTGTAGTAAATGTTGAAAATATTAATACAACTACATATGCAAGTGCCATGAACTTTCTAATAAACAAAACTATCTACCTCCCTCCGGCTTTATCATCTCACGGCTTCCTTAAGAAATCTGTGTTATCAAGTAACCTTTCAGTATGAAATTTAACTACATGGGCAAAGTAATTGTAATTACGGGTGGGGCTGGCGGAATTGGGTCTCACTTAGCTCGCGAATTTGCATCTCGCGGTGCCCAACTAGTTTTACTTGACCTAAATAAGAATAGTCTAGAAAATGTTGTTGCACAGCTTGCCGGCACTGGCCATCACTTCATAGCCATTGATCTGACAGATAGAAGCGCAATTGCAAAAGCAATAAAAGAAATTGGCGATAAATATGGGCGCATTGATGTTCTTATCCCGAATGCGGCTATTACAACAACGGATAGATTTGATGAACGTTCTATTGAAAGTATCGAATATGAACTAGATATTAATCTTCGATCTCCACTGGTAATTATTCGCAGCTGTATCGATTTACTCAAGAAGTCGGCAGATCCACGCCTAATCACTACGGTTTCTTTGGGTGGAATCTTTCCTTTGGGCGAAACTCCGCTTTATACGATTTCGAAGTTTGGATTACGCGGAGCCATGTTATCCATGAGTTTAGATTTTGCGGCTAAAGGAATTAAGGCCGGTTCGATTATGCCTTCGGCTACAGATACACCAATGTTGCAACGTGAAGCGGTTGAAGGCGGAAATTCTTTACAGTTTATGGATCCACCACAAAAAACTGAAGATGTGGTTAAAGCTTTTATTAAAATGCTAGACAAGCCACGTTTTGAAGTTTATCCAAAGCCTAGTGAGTCTTGGTTGGTTCGTATCGCTATGTTATTTCCAAGCGCGCTTCCTAAACTTATGCCGCTTTTTGTTGGCAAAGGCGATCGGGGGCATAAGCGCTATTTAAAGGAGCTCGAACTCCGCGGAATCGCCCGCCAAGTAAATGGTGTGTGGGAAATTATTGAGAGTTAAGCAAACTTCGATACGTAGTGTCATCAACTTCAGGCCAATCAAAACGATCACGAAGAATTGCTAAATAATTTAAGTACGTCTCAACTTCGATGTAGTTGGTGTGGCGCGGACTTTGAATGTATTTGTGGCCGCCGGCTAAATCAGGGTTATCGCTGCGGCGAAGTTCTAACAGCTCTGGGTAATGAAGGCCCGTGGCTCTTGCGCGAATATCGATAACAACCATCTGTGCCATTTCATCAAAGCGCTTATATGCCGCATCGGCAAACTCTGCATAGCCGATGAAATAAAGGTTTGGGTGTCTTCTAGAAAGAATTCGTAGGTACAACTGTGGTCTTCCATCTTTCCATTCATCATCGTTTTGTTCTAGATACGGAACTGAATATGAATATCCAGTTGCAAGAACGATTAAATCTAAATCAACGTGTGAACCATCCTTGAAAGTAACGCCAGTCTGGGTTATCTCTTCGATGTCAGGTTTTGCAATTAAATCGCCATGACCTAAATGGTGCAGGACCTGGGTGTTCATGATGGGGTGGCTTGCCAGTAAATCGTGATCTGGCTTTGGTAATCCATAACGGGTTAGGTCGCCAACTAATGTGTCAATCATTTTTGTTACATCGCCCGAAATAGAAACACCTTTTGGTGGTGCAATCTTTCCTGAGATAAGCGCATCAGTTGGAACGCCAAATATATATTTTGGAATAAATCGATATCCGCGGCGAACCGAGAAGAAAGCTTGATCGGCATATTTAGCAGCATCGGATGCGATATCTACCCCAGAGTTGCCGGCACCGACAATTAGAACTTGCTTGCCGGAAAACACGGTTGGTGTGCGGTAATCAACGGAGTGAATGACTGTGCCTTTAAATTTTTCTTCGCCTTTAATCGTTGGGCGATTTGCATGCCACGTTACTCCGGTTGCGTTAATTACACCTTCATATGTTTTGGTTTCGCCATTTGAAAGTGAAACCTGCCAAGTATCATCTTTAAGCGGATCGGCTTGAACAACTGAGACACCAAAGTTAACGCGGCGCTTTAGGTCATATGCATCGGCAAAACCGCGGATGTATTCCAAAATCTGTTTCCACGATGGATAGTCAGGAAATTCTTTGGGCATTGGGTAACCGTAAAAACCGCTGGTGTATTTAGAGGAGATAAAATGTGCAGTGTCATACATCGGTGTACCTGGATTATTCATATCCCAGATTCCGCCAACATCGCTGTGGCGTTCATACCAATCAAATGGAACGCCTTCTTTTAATAGCGCTCTAGCCATTACTAATCCAGCGGGGCCCGCACCAACCAAACAATACTTTTGAGTGTAATTAACTTGAGGCACAACGTAATCAACCTCTTTTTTTGAACGAAGTTGAGTCGAAGCTAACTTGGCATAAACCACAGGTTTGTTGCGCTTAATCCGTACTCCGTTAATGATTCCGCCGATAGTGATAAAAATAAGTAGAACGGGAACCAGGTTAATTAGCTTGTTATCTGAACCAGTAAGCGTGTTGTAGTGCGTTGCAGCCAGAATAAATGCGCCCATCAGCCCAATAAATCCAATGAAAGGCGCGATTAATCCTTGCCAGATTTTCCTATCTTTGCGTCGCCAAAAGAAAACTACTACCGATAATGAAGCAAAAGCCTGCAAAGCAACAATGCCTAGAGTGCCCACGGCAATCAAGCTTGCGGCGAAAACTTTGTAAGGATCTGCCCCGCTTGCTGCAAAGGCGATAGCAACAATTGATGAGACGGCAGTAACTGCAAGACTTGCAATATGTGGGCTGAAAAAATCTTTGTGGTACTCACCGAATTTAGCAGGCGCGATATTTTCGCGGCCAAGGGCAAAAAGATAACGACTTGCCGCGTTGTGAAGTGCGGAATAACCCGCTAAAACGCTGGTGCACAGAAGGACTGCGCCGATATCAAAAAGGATTTCACCACCGTATTGATTCAATAAGTTAAGAACAAAAACTCCACCATCGGCTTGTGCCTGTGTTTTTAACTTATCAACTCCGGTGGCTCCAATAATGACCCACGTTGTAAATACATAGAAAATTCCAACCGTTGTAACGGCGATATAGGTAGCGCGGGGAATGCTTTTCTCTGGGTTATTTGTTTCTTCGCCATAAAGGGCGGCAGATTCAAATCCGATAAAGCTTGTAAAGGCAATTAACGCTGCGATGCCAAAAGGCCCCGATGTGGCTTGCTTGTAAGTAAAACTTTCTAGCGGAAATGCTGAGAAACCATTTTTTGCAATTACGATAATTTCAAAGACAACTAGTACCGCAAATTCGGCGATCATTAAAAAGCCCAAAATTTTGGCAGATAGATCGACTGAGCGATAACCAAGAACTGCAACAATCACGATTCCAATTGCAGACAGTGCAAACCAAGGAATTGAAACTGCTGCGGCAGAAAGAATAAGTTCGTGCATAAAATAGCCAAAGGCTCCGGCAAGACCACACGTCATTGCGGTGTACGACGTAAGCGCTAAGTAAGCCGCGCCAACGCCGATGTCTTTTCCAAGGGCCCTAGATATATATGTATAAAAAGCGCCGGTGTTAATTATTCGCCGACTCATTGCGGCATAGCCGATAGAGAAACAGATAAGGACGATTGCAGCTACTGCGTAAGCAACGGGTAGGCCGGCGCCGTTTCCGTAAACCATTGCAAGAGGAACGTTGCCGATCATGGCAGCTAGTGGGGCTGCTGCGGCAATAACCAGAAAGACGATTCGCTGGGTGGATAAAGTTCGGCGATCTCGGATTAAGACGGTAGATGCTTTGCGTTCCTTCTTACTCATCCGCAGAGTGTGCCATTAATGGCATTGAGAATCTAGAGATTAATCGTTTTTATGCGCCCCATAGTTAAAAACTAAGACAACTGCAAGGCACACTACGTAGGCGATCACCCAATTAATCATTGGGTAGACCAAGGCATTGTTGATTAATGAGAATCCGGGCAGTTAAAGCGCCAAACCCAGCAATAGAAACAAGTTTGGGAGTTAATCTCGCCTGCAATATCGTCTGATTTTTTCTTAAGGGCGAATACGGTTTGCGTCATCGAATTTTTGTAACTAACTGTGTAAGGATTATTTTATTATCTAGAGTTGCAGTAATAATCGTTCCCTTCTTAATCGGCTTTGAGGTAGTGATCACAGCTTTTCCTTCTTTTGAAATAGCTGTCACAATTACTCTTTTAGGCGCATGTGGGTTTGCTAAATCTTTGATTGTTATATTTAAATTCTTATCGCTGTGCTGGCTGCCAACGTAGATAGTTGCTATTGATTTACCAGTTGCGAAGTTCTCAACACTGATCGTGGGTTTAAGGTGTCTTACGATTGAAAACACTTTTCCTCCACATCAATAGTTAAGAAGCAAATCTTCTAACTTTGAGTTAGAGGGTTTTAGTCAATGTCCGGACAATGACTTAGCCTGATATCGCTCAACTAATGGTTTTTGGGAGCTAATTCACGCTCGAATTGTCAGGACAAACCCTGTCCGGACAATCAAAGACAATGCACCGACTTTGTCAGCGGAGCGGACTTTAATTACTTCGAGTGGTAAAAACCCCATATTTCTCTCTTTGAAAATGGGTTTAAATCTGACGGGGAGAACGATTATTTTTACGAATAAAGTTTCTGATCTGGCGGCTTTTCTAAATCACCAGGTGCGGACGTTGGATGAAGTTCTTGAATACCTAGTTAATCAAGTCTTGGCCGAAATTGAAATTAGTTCCGCATTTGTATGCGCACTTAATCGCCATAACAGAGTCGATCTAATTTCGTGTTGCAATATTGACTCGATTTTGCTTGCAGCTTTCCCAACAGATTTAACGCTATTTGATAATTTCCCTCTGACAGATTCTTTACGTAACCGGAAAACAATTTGGATCAACACATTACCCAGTTGGGGTGGGGATTACCCTAATATGAAAGAGTTTAATGCAAAATTCGAGTATAAAACATTCTTTTCTATACCTATAGAGCGTGACGATAAACCTGTTGCTGTGATTGGCTTCTTTGCTTTATCAGATATCGAACTGAGTGAAGAGATTGCCGATTTTCTACATACCTTGTCAGACTTAGTCTCACTCAATTTTTTCCGCCACTCTAAGAGTTTGGAAAACAAAGTTAACTTAAGAGTTCGCAACATAAGTACTTCAGAGGTTTCATCTCTTGCAACCTTGACCGAACGACAAACTTTAATACTGAAAATGATGTCAGATGAATATACAAACCTTATGATCAGCGAAATTCTTGGTTATTCCGAAAGCACAATTCGCCAAGAGAGTATTCGGATATATGCCAAACTAAAGTGCAATGGGCGCAAACGTGCGTCTCAACTGTATAAAGCCCAGGTAACCAATCCTTAACCTATGCAGCGCCATGGCCTTTAAGCACAGTAAAGAAAGTTTTAATTATTAATTTTATATCACCTAAGAAGGACCAAGTCTCTACATAGAGTAAATCTTGGCGCATACGTTGATCCCATAAAGTTGATTTGCGGCCATTGACTTGCCAGATTCCTGTTAGTCCCGGCTTAGCAATAAATCGAATAGATGAGTCTTTCGGGACGTCGGATAATTCTTCAAACAAGATTGGTCGTGGTCCCACTAACGACATGCTGCCGTATAACACGTGTAGGAACTGCGGGGTTTCATCGATAGAGAATCTTCGCAAAAACTTACCGAATTTAGTAATTCTGGTATCAGCTTTGTAGTCTTCTAGATTTTCTACAACACCTGGACCCAAAGCAGAAGCACGTTCTTGAGCAGCAGTTGCAATCATGGTTCTAAACTTTATGAATCTAAATGGCTTATTGAAACGGCCCACACGCTCGCTGACATAGAAAACAGGTCCCCTAGAGGTTAACTTAATAAGCACGGCAATAATTATAAAAAATGGGGCTAGGAGCACTAGTGCCGTGAAAGAAAGCGTAATATCTAGAGCTCGCTTAATAAATCTTTGCGAATCTAGAAGTCTTGGTCTACCCAATCGAAACCAGTTTCGAGGGTTCATTGGACGCATGCGCTCATTGAGAAGTTCAAGTTGTGAAACATAAATAACTTCTTTTAAATTCTTTGGTTGGCGTAGATGCTGAACACTTTTTAAAATATTGTCAGCTATTGAAGCTTTTGACATTAAGATTAAACCTTCGACCTGCATTTCTTCGAGTTTTCGATAAATATTCAAAGCCTTAGTCTCATCTGGAATTGTGGTGTCTAGTTCCATGTGAACAAATTTAGGATTAATACGATGATTACGCAGGAATTCATCACATATTCCTTGAAATTCGTGATCGGCTGAAACCACAAGATAAGTAATGGGTTTGAATTCACCAAAATTATTCACTGATTTTTGAAAATTATAATTAATCAGAGATCGTGAAATTATAATGGCAACAATTGTGCCCACCATTTGGGCCAGAACCCATCCACGAGAAAAGGCGGTATGGAATACATACGAATAGGTACTGAAGATTAAAACTACTTTGCCTGCTGCAACTAATGGGGCTCTATATATGTCGAATCGATTATCCAGACCAGCTGCGTCCCAAGCATTGCTTTGGGATAAAGCGAAGCACCATAAAAGGCAGAGCAATAAAATTGTGAGGAAATCTCGGATATTTCGGTTTTCTGGTGTGAAGACTGATTGCCATTTAATGAGATTCGCCATTAAAGGGGATAGCGCGATTATAAGTACATCAAAACCAACAACTCTTCTGCGCGTTATTTTTAAGAAACTCGCGTAAGTTTCAGGCTTCATACACTTCTTCCGTTTTGTCTGAACAAGTCCACTGGTGATAAGTCCCAAACTTTACACCAGCACTTAGTTTGTGTCAGGATTTGGGGTCTTTCTGAATCAAAAATTAATAAATTGATTTCACGGCAACTTGATTTTGCTCCCACCAAGTAAAAACACATTTAGAGGTTTCGTAGGGAAGTCACTCCATCAGAATCCAGCAAGTTTTGAGTGCAGGCTCCAGCATTCGCAGAGCCCGACTGATCTATATCCGAGATACTTGCCCAGGAGGTAACAATGGGCTTGATAGGCAGATTTATTAGCAACACCGTCAGTAGACATGTAGTTTTGAAATATCTTGCCTTCTTTGGCGTACTACTTTTACTTGCCATCAAATTCACAGGGCTTCTAGATGCAAATGTCTCACTTGAAAGCGCTAAACAGACATCAACAGTTGCCGGATTTAGTTCGGGCGAATTAGATCACAACATTTCTTCATGTACGCAAATACAAAGCGTTGTGACGGTTCACCAAAAAAATATTGCGAGTTGGGTTAATTCATCAAAACCAACCCCACTGCCACTTGAATCCATACATGCCTTACAGGCAGTTTTCGAACAGGAAGCTCTAATTGGTGTTGGTTCATTTGCACAGCTATCTAAAGAAATTGCTAAAAACTATGGCGCACTACTTAATAGCCTAAAACAAGTTGATAAAAAGAATGTAACAAAAAAATTAGCTGTTGTTTCGCCTTTGATTAAAAAACTAAAATCTGAGTGCATAAAAATTGGAGCCTGGTAAGCCCAGGCTCCAATTATTTATACTTACTTAATGATGATTAGTTTGGTGAATCGCAAAACGCCCTTCGCATAAATAAGAACAACTTTCTTGCCCTTAGTTAGCTTTACTTTGCCTTGCTTAACTAATTTTCCATTAACGAAAACTAGAGCCTTTGGATCATTAACAGTTGTAATGAGATAAAGACCGCTGACCTTAACTGTTGCCTTAAACGCTACTGCCGTTGGAGTTGGTGAAGGCTTTGGTGTAACGGTTGGTGTAGGTGTTGGCGTTGGAGTAGGTGTTGGCGTTGGCGTTGGAGTAGGTGTTGGCGTTGGAGTAGGTGTTGGCGTTGGAGTAGGTGTTGGCGTTGGAGTAGGAGTTGGGGTTGGAGTCGGCGCACTATAGGTGTATGCCGAGGTGCGTTGTACGTATCCAGCTGCTGTAACAAGAATCAAATTTACTGCTGAAGCGTTAGTGCCCTGTGCTGGCATAACGATGTTCAAAGTTGTCGGTGAGACTACTGAATATGAAGTCACAGGAACAACAACTGATCCGCTAGTTAAAAGCACTGAAAGTATTGATGAGGCAGCAAAATTAGTACCTGTTACTACCACGCTATTTCCACCAGTTATGGCTCCGGATAGCGGTGCCAATGAAGTAATGGTGATACCTGTTGGGGCACTGGCTGCGGAGTAAGTAAATGGCGTATTAAATTGAATATTTCCAGCGGCTGTAACAACCAATATTGTGCTGCTTTGAGTAGTGCTGGCAACAGCCGGTGCAACCACCGTCATCTGTGTTGCTGAGTTAACTACAAAACTTGTTGCTGGAACTGATCCAGTTGGTGTTGTAAATAGAACGGTGACAACACTTGAAGCCGTTAAATTAGTACCAGTTAATACTATGGATGTTCCGCCTGTAGTTGGTCCAGATGCAGGAACCATATTTGAGATTGTTCCTGTTGCTGTGCCGGTTGCAGTACTTGTGCCCGTACTTGGCTGACCTGTGTATGTGTATGCACTATATGCAGTTGTGATTCCAACAGTCGTTGAAATACCAATATTTACAACCGATGTATTAATTCCTTGTGCTGGCATTACAACGCGCATTGATGTTGCAGAATCTACGGTAAAACTTGTTGCTTGAATTGATGTAGTGCTGCTTGAAATATTTACAGAAACTATGTTTGGTCGATAGAAACCTAGTCCAGTCAAGACGATTGTATTTCCACCTGTATATGCACCCGTGTTTGGTGCAACTGATGTGATTACTGGTGGTGACTGCGGAATAACTTCGCCATAAGTGAAAGCGTTACTTGCTGTTGCGTTTCCTGCTGAAGAAACAACTAGTAATGAAACAAGGGCTGCGTTTGCGCCTTGAGCTGGTGTAGTTAGGGTCAGCTGAGTTGCAGAGTTGACTACAAATGGGACAGGTATCGCAGTCGTACCACTAGTGAATAGAACCGTAGCGATATTTGCTGCACTGAAATTTGTACCAGTCACAACAACGCTTGTTCCACCGGTGATAGCCCCAGTATTAGGGGTGAGCGATGTAATTGTTGGCGCTGGATCTACCGCTTGAGCGGCGTTATTGAGTGGAGTGAGTGAAAAAATGAGTAAAACCAAGGCGCTAAAGATCGAAACCCTTACCTGTGCCTTGCGTGAAATTGAAAGTGTGGATGTACTCATAATTGCTCGTGCCTCTCGAAGTGTCGTGAGGCTAAGTCTATAACCTGAAGCAAGCTAGCGCTGACAGGTCCCCGTGATCTTTATGTTGGCCTGGATGTAACCCGGGCGCTCAATTTTGATGCTGACAATCGCGGTTTCCCCTGGGTTTAAATCCGAGATTGAAAAAGGTAGAGAGTTTTCAGATGGGGTGCGCATGTTCACGGTGCCTTTATTAGAAGTTGCTGTGAAAGTAAACGCTGGGTCATAGTTGGTAATCGTTAACCGGAAGCCGTTAGGCGAAGGAATTACCTTGCCCATTGAAGGCTTAAAGGCTTCAAAAAGTGCAGAGCCAGTTACTTCTGAAACTAATGCTGGGTTGGATGCTTTAACAATTGTGGCTTCTACCTTTGCGCTTTGGCCAGGAGTTAACCCTGAAATTGTTAACGGTAATGATTTTTCGCCAGCTTGGCCGATCTTAACTTTGCCGGCAGTTGTTCTAATTTGGTATTCATACGTTGGGTTGTAGTTAGTTAAGTTAACTAAGAAACCATTTGCAACTGAGAATGGGTTATCAAAAGTAGGTGCGTTAGGCGCAAAAATATTCTGTTTTGGTTTATCCGAAGGATCAATCATGTGTCTATGAACCACAGGTGCAACTGGTTCTGGTTCTGGGATCACTTCTGGTTCTGGGATCACTTCTGGTTCTGGGATCACTTCTGGTTCAGGGATCACTTCTGGTTCAGAAGATAATTTCGTTTCAAATACAGGAACAGGTTCGAAAATTGGTTCTGGTTCTTCAATTACGACAGGTTCTGGTTCTTCAATTACGACCGGTTCTGGTTCTTCAATTACGACCGGTTCTGGTTCTGCAATTACGACCGGTTCTGGTTCTGCAATTACAACAGGTGCAGGTGTTGGCGCTTTTTCCTGAACAGATGGGATCGGTGCAGGGGCTTTTTGCTTCTTTGAATCTTTAGTTTCGGGTGCGTAATACGCTCCGTAATTTGATTTGCTGCGATACTTATAACCGTAGCTATATCCATAGCGATATCCATAATTATCGTAATCACGTGCTCTGATTGGAATCATGTTAAGCACAATGCCGATGCAGTTAGCACCCACCTGTGAAATTGCGGTTAAGACGCCCTTGAGTTGAGAAGTAACCGTATTGCCGGCATAAATCACCACTACAACTCCATCGGATTTGGTCGCGATAATTGCCGCATCGGTCACAGCCAAAATTGGTGGCGTATCAATAATGACGTAATCAAACATATTTCGTGAAAGGTCTAAAATAGTTTCCAAGTTTTGAGAGTTCAAAAGTTCTGAAGGGTTTGCTGGTAAATCACCGGCGGGAATAACTTGCAAGCCTGAATCTCCTTGAACTTGGGCTCTATTTAGAATCTGACCTTCAGAGATTTCACTGGCGGGAAGAGCCAAAAGATCGGCAAAGCCAGACTGGCGATGCGTGAGATTAGTGTATTTAGATAATTTCGGACGGCGCATATCGCCTTCGATAAATAATGTTTTATGTCCGGCAAGCGACAGCGCTATAGCTAAATTTATTGCCGTAGTAGTTTTACCTTCACTAGGTGAAGCTGAAGTTAGGGCAATAACTTTATTTGGCGAATCAGGATTGATAAATTGAAGATTGGTACGCAGAGTTCGAAACGCTTCGGATCTGACGGCGTAGCGATCAATATCGGTGATGAGTGGCTTTTTCTTTGCCTCTTTATCAAAAGTAATTGCCGCTAACAGTGGAACGTTCTCTAGCTGTTCTTCGTTCTTAATTGTGTTATCAAAAATAATGCGCACAAGTGCAAGAGCTAAGCCAAGGCCAAATCCTAAAATGATTCCTAGTAATAGATTAAGTAGTTTTTTCGGTGAAGCTGGAGATTCTGATGCGATTGCAGCCTTTACTACTGAAACTTTAATTCCAGTTGCTTGATCGCCGAACTCTAGGTTTGAAGCCGTTGAGGTGAATTGATAGCCGATTGCATTAGCAATGTTTGCAGCCGTTATTGGATCGGCATCTTGCACGCTTACATTTATAAGTACCGTATCTAGCGGCGCTGTGGCTTTAACGTTTGAAGCGAGTTCTTGGACTGAATAAGGCAGTTTTAGCTTCTCGATAACTGGCCCTAATGTTGCAGATCCATTAATAACTTGAGCGTATGACTTAACGCGTTGTTGCGAAAAGCTAGAACCTTGCGCAAGGGCTGAGATATCTACCGCAGATGAAGGCGTTGAAACGAACAGTTGAATCGTTGATTCATACATCGGGGTTTGGAAAATAGTTATCACATATGAAGATGAAAAGCCGACAAAAGTAGTAATAAGAAGCAAAATAAGGTTTCTTAAAACAAGGCGATAGAACTCCTTTAAATCCAAAGTCCTTTGCCTTTCAGTCGGTTACTCAAGTATAACGCTTTTGATGAATGGGGTTAAGCCTATCCCACTAAACGTATGGTGTTGGTAACTGAAGTTTTAACGCCTTTTGCGGTGCGGCCCACTACTTGAATTCTGTACTTGCCGGCTTTAAGTTTTGAAGAAATCTTTGAACTAACAGTGAATCGGCCAGTTGCACTTACTTTGCCAGAAGTTACATAAGTAAGTGGCTTTAGAATAATTAATGAAATCGAACTGTTGGGCTTGAAACCTTTGCCTGTTGCAGTGATTTTTGTAGTGAAACCATTCTGCAGGATCGAATTCTTAACTGTTGATGCTTTGAAAGTTGCAGTGATTCCGTTATTAGTTGCACTTAATGCAGTTCCGGCAGAGTTAACAGAATTTGGAACTAATCTAAATAATTTATTGAAGCTAAAAAGTGTGTATCCCTGGTTAATGTCTTTAGTGATAGCTGCAAGCACTGGCGCTTGAGGCGCAGGCGTGGAAGTTGAATCAGGGTTTGGTGGGTATTGGGCAGGCGCAGCCATTGACAAAGGTACAGCCGCAAAAGAAATGGCAGCGATAAGTACGGTTGCAACCAGAGTTGTGCTTTTTTTCATTTACATACCTGTCCAACCTGAACCTTGGTGCCAAGTACCAAAGGCTGCGTTACTACTTCTGGGTAGCCATAATCATACGTGGTGAAAGCGATTTTGACACGGGCAATTTCGTTAGGTTCTAGTATGAGGTTAGTCACAAATAAGGGTCTACCCCTTTCTGTATAAACCCCCCCAGGAAGGTCATCCCCTGTTCCATCTGTGGCAAAAGCTACGGTCGAGCCTGAAGGACCATAGACCAAAATTTTAATTCTATGGCTACCCCCGTCGCCCTCTGGCTTATCGATATCTAAGCGGCCCCACACATAGTTCGGGAGTGAGCCCTTGCCACTGAAAGTATTTTTGGCGCTAAAAGTTAGTTCGGTGATTCGATCGGGTGAACAACTTAAATCCTGAATCTTGATCTCTCTATCAAGGTAGTAATCCATTTTGTTGCCATCAACATTTTCAACTACAGCGCGGTACTCATTAGGCGCAGTTCTTGACAGCACACCCCCTAGCTGGGTTTTGGCTATTGCGGCTTGGGTTTTGGTATTAGTTGAGTAAAACAAGATCCGATTGTCTTTATATGGCACTAGCAAATTGTTGAGAATTTGTAGTTTTTGTATTGGGTTGGCAGCCTGAACCTTCGCAAATACTTGAGTCAGAAGGTCCACCAAAGCCTTTTTTCTTTCTAAGTTATTGGTTTCATATTTAACGTACATATCCGAAAGCGTAAGTTTTACAACATTATCAGCCGTTACTAAATCTCCGTCTGCAGAATTAATTGGACCGACAGTTTTTAAAATATAACTAACCACGGTGGGGTCGATTGCCATAACGCCATCTAACTTCTTGCCGCCCTGCATCTGCCACAACTTCATCCATATAAGAGCTGCGTTAGGAAAATGTGGTGAGAGATTTGAGTTAAGCCACATTGCTGGATCGTTACCGTATAGCTTCACAAAATCTGCGGGCATTGAAAGTGGCAAAACCTGGCGATTAATTAAATCTATATTGCTGCCCGATTGTTCGATTGAAATCCGCCCGTGATCAATTCTTACTATGGCGTAAGCACCAATAAGCCCCCCTGTGCCCCTTGCTTCGGCAGAGTTTTGAAAAGCTAATAGATAACGCTGTTCCCCTTTAAAACCCAAAATCTGCTTACCGTTATCGCTACCGATACTTAATAGTTGTTTTATTTCACCAACATGTGAATGCGTTTCGTAAACTACAAATGAAATCAAGGGGATCAAAATCGCGAGAATAAGAGTGCTGATCAATTTAACGAACTTTATAGCACTTCTTTTTTTACTTGATTCATTCCCCGGTACCCGCATAAGCGAAAGAATAGTGCCTAGATGGTGGCATTTATTAGGGATGCCATAGAATGGATTTATGTCGGTATCTCAGAAGCGGATGCATCTTTTGGGGAGCGCCTCGGCCGGTTTTTATCTAATTTTTTTGTTCTACATCACCCTTGTCCCGCACTACGAAAGCGAAGTAGTAAGCGATAATTTCTTTGTACGGCTGCTCATCAATCCAATTTTGAAAAATCCAACTTTATTTATCCTCGATATAAATCCAGCTTTAGCCGTTCTTGGAAATTTAGTTTTATTCGCGCCTTTGTTCCCCCTTGTATATAAGTTAGGTGGGACGCTAAGACTTGAAATCGAACTAGTAATCTGTGCTGCGCTTCCAGTTGTAGTTGAGTTCTTGCAGTTTTGGATTCCTGGAAGAGATCCAAGTTTGACTGATTTTATTTTGAACGTAACTGGGATCGTTGGCTTTTATATCTTCGCTAAAACCCATAAATGGGCACGGTCATGACTACAAGCCAAAGCGGAGTTATTGCCGTTATCTGTCGTCTTAATCAAGCGCGATCAATTATTGCTTCGGCATATCTATCTAGAATATTGCCTGGCTATAAAGTTGTTTCGGCAGGGATTCAGGCTCCTGATGGTCAGAGAATTCCGTTATCGGTTCAGGTGCTTGCTCAGAAGTGGGGCCTTGAACTTAATAAAGATTTTTCACAATCACTTGATTCAATTCGCGAAGAGATTTTGGCTGCAGAACTAGTCATTGTTGCTGAAAACTCATTCATTGAAATCTTGGCTGATTTTGGCGTTAACCCTTCGAAGATTGTCAGCATGCAAGATCAAGTTTTTAATCCTGATGTCATACCAATTGATCCGGTCAACTTAAATCCAGAATCCTTTGAAGTTGAACTAGCTAAAGCAGTAATGGTGTCAGTGCAATTGGTTGCGCAAAGAAATTTAATCAATCATCACAACAAAATTACAGTTGTGCACCCACAATCGATTAGCGATTTTCAGAATTGTTTGCTCAGTGTCAACGCCGCGGCCGAAAAGGTGGGGGCATCAGTTCTGGTGGCTGACTTTCGCTTTCCGCAGAACGGGTTGATTGAAAGATTAGGCCTTACTTATAAGGAGCTAACTATCAATCAAGCATTAGGCGCGATTACTACTAATGCTGATCTGTTGGCTTTAGCTGGCCCGTGTCTTGTAACGACTCGGTTTGAGATTGATATTGCCGAAGAGTTTGTTTTAAGTACAAGTTTCTTGAAAGTATTAGAAGTTTTATCGCATGATCGTGAATTGTTTGTAATTACTGGTCCACGAAGTTCAGCGCATAGAGAGTTTAGTGAAACCTATTTGTGCGCAAGCAACGCGTTTTGAGTAGGTAGTTTTAGTCGACGCGAACAACACCGTTAGGTGTTAATAAATGCACTGCAACGATTCCTGATTCACCTTCGGTATCAGCTGGTGATAACCAGATAACTTCAACGTCACTGCCAAGAGCAGTAGTTAAGTCATTGCCTAGCCAATCAGTGATTCGCTTTTCATCTCCAGCGATTTCAACTTTCACAATCTTTGCAATTGCTTTGCCATCAGTTGATGGGTGATCTAGAGATTTCCATTCGATGAAAAACGGTAGTTGCTTATCTTCTAAAGTTCCAAGAACACCGATTTGTTTCCATGAAAGATCATGTCCATCTGGCTTTGTGCGGTGACCATCTACAGCTTGGCGGCCAAGTCGTGCTTCAACTTTAGAAACATCATCGACTGATACAACCCAAGTAAGCCAACCGCCACCTTCGGCAGCGCGCTTTGATACTGCTTTACCAAAAGGTGAAGCATCTGATGCTGGATGATCTAGTGGGCAAACAACTTCGATGTAATGACCATTTTGTAATGGAAGGGTGAAGTTGCGAGTACCAAAACGTGGGTGAACGCCGCCATCAACAAATGTTGAGCCAAGGCGTGAACCTAAACGTTGAACTGTGTCGGCTAGTTGATCATGGGACGTTACATATGAGACATGGTCTAAGCGCATGGGTAAATCTTGCCCTATGAAATGGGGTGCTAATTACCACCGTTTTATGCGGGGTTACTGCGTACAGATCAGGTTTTTGGCCGGGGTTTTGCCGGTAGTTAAGTAGGTATCAACGGCGTCATCAGTGCAGGCCGAACCGCGGCCATAGCCGGTATGGCCTTGCCCTTTTAACGTTAATAAGCGACTGCCAACGATGTATTTACTTAATGATTTTGCCCAGGCATATGGGGTAGCTGGATCTTGCGTTGTGCCAATAACTAAAACTGGTGTTGCAGTGTTGAAAGAAATTTTCTGATTTGTAGGTGATGGAGCCTGGATCACTTGATTGAGTGCATTGCAGGTTATTCCGCTGTAAGCCACATAGGGACCAAAGACTGGCGCAGAATTAATAATTGTCGAAACATTTGTACGAATTTCTTCATTTGAATTACTTTGCTGCCAGTCAAGACATTCGATAACAATGTTTGAATCGTTTTCATTGTTTCTATACGTGCCATCTTCATTGCGCCCGTTGTAACTATCGGCCAACTGCGCAAATGTGATTCCATCTCCGGTTAGTGCTTGAGCAATTGCTCGACGAAGTAATGGCCATCCTGATACATCGTCATATAGAGCAGATGCGGTGCCAGTGACAACTAAAGCTTCGGTGATTGTGCGATCCCCGACAGTAAGTGGTTGATTAGCCACAGAATTAAATAAATCTGTAAAAAATTGCGGTGTGGATTTTTCGGGTAGTGGACAGTCTTTGTAAGACGAACACTCCTTAATAAAATTAGCAAGCGCCTTATCAAATGCAACAGCTTGTACGCGTGTTTGTTCCTCGATAGTAAGCGATGGATCTATTGCGCCATCTAAAACAAATCGCCCTACTTTTTCTGGGAACGCTTGCGCGTACAAAGTTCCAAGATATGTGCCGTAAGAAAAACCTAAGTAATTTAATTTCTTATCGCCTAATGATTGACGCAGCAGTTCCATATCCTGCGCGCTTTCTTGGGTAGAAAAATGTGCAATATTGGGAGTATTTGCAACGCACTTATCTACAAACTCTTTGGTATCAATTAACGCTTGCCCAAACTCGGCATCCGTATCGGGCTTTGGATCGCTGGCAAAAGAGGCATCTTGTTCGGCGGCGTTGAGACAATGAATAGGTGTGGACTGACCAATACCCCGTGGATCAAAACCTACGATGTCATAGCGCTCAAGAACTTCGGGATTAACTATGTACTCAGCGCTGCGCGCATAATCCACCCCGCTTGCCCCTGGCCCACCTGGGTTAACGACTAGAGACCCAATGCGATTATGTTGGCTTGGATCTCGATATCTAATAACTGCAATATCAAATTGGCCCAAGGTTTCATCGGTGTAATCAATGGGTACTTTTAATGTGGCGCATTGAAAGTGACCATGGCATGAAGACCAAGCAAGAGTTGAAGTGTCCGTTGCGGAATCTGGAAAGTTTTTTTGCGGATTGGATGAACAACTAGTAAGTAATAACGCAAATAAAATTAAGGATATGGTTTTTCTCATCGGGCCAAAACGCACATTAAAGCTTCGATGGTTAAAAGGGGCGCAGCGTTATGGCCAAGGTTTGTACGTGCAACCATGATGGCATTGATTTTGTTAATCGTTGCAGCTGGTTTGTTGTTAGCGGCGTAGGAATTAATTTCATTTTCAATCTCTTTGTTAATGAGTGCATCGTTACTACCAGCCTGAACCATCATTACGTCGCGATAAAATGTTGCAATATCTAGTAAAGCAGCATCTAACCCATCGCGAACCATGCGGGTGTTACGAGTTTTTTGTTCTTTTTCTAACTCTTTAATCGCTTTACTGCCACCGGTTGCCATGCCACGTCCAGTTGCACCTTTGCCGTAAGCCAGAGATAAATCATCGACCTCTTTTTCATTGCGTAGTTCGGCAGCTTGGTTAGCTTGTTCCGTTGCAAGATCTACCAAAGTTTGCGCGGCAGCAAATGCTGAAGAAATACCTTTTAAGGTCAGCGGTAATTTCATAATTGTAGAGCGGGTGTTACGCACGGATTCATTGGTAGCTAAATATCGCGCACGACCGATATGGCCTTGGCTAACGCGTGCAGCAAAATCTGCCATTTGTGGACTTGTGCCATCTCTTTTTTGCAGAACTTGTGCAACGGCTATGGCCGACGGTGTAACAAGTTGTAAATGCCGGCAGCGACTTCGAATTGTTGGCAAGACATCGTGCAAAGTTGGTGCACATAAAAGCCAAACGGTTCTGTTGCCAGGTTCTTCGATTGCTTTAAGAAGTGCGTTAGCTGCAGATTCAGTTAAGCGATCTGCATCCTCCATGACAACTACGCGCCAACCACCCATGGATGGCGCCCAAGCAACTCGGGCTAAGAGTTCACGAACTTCATCGATTTTTATGGATAAACCTTCGGTGCGGATAATTTCCACATCTGGATGTGCGCCATTTGCTGCAGATTTACATTGGTTACAGCTTCCGCAACCATCGTGTGGACAGACAAGGGCTTGAGCAAAGGCAACGGCTGCAGATGAGCGACCAGAACCGGGCGGGCCAGTGAAAACCCAAGCGTGGGTCATCTCCTGTGTTTCTTCACCGTTTCGTGCAGATGCAACTGCTTTTTGAATTATCTCAACAACATGCTCTTGCCCAACAAGATTGTCGAAAACGCTCACTTCTTAGTTTTTGCTTTCTTCTTTGGCTTAGCTTTATTAACTGCTTTAGCCGTTGTACGTACAGCTTTACTAGCTGCACGAATTGGACGAAGCAATAAATTGCCTTTGTCTTCGCGGGCATTGCGCTTTAGTGCTGCGATTTCGCTCACCCGAGAAATGATTGCGGTATGAGTATCTTCAATTGATTTATTGCCATCGACTACGAAATAACGTTCTGGATCAAGTAGCGCTAACTGCAAAAACTCTTGTCGAACACGTTCGTGGAAAGCCAAAGGTTGGGATTCAAGGCGATCCTTGCTCTTTAAACGGCCCAATCCAATTTCGGCAGGTAAATCAATAATAATTGTTAGCGTAGGAAATAATGATTCCGTTGCCCATCTAGATATTCGCGCAACTTCGCCGGGTTCAAGAACTCGGCCAGCACCTTGGTATGCAATTGATGAATCAAAATATCTATCACCGATAACAACTTGGCCTGCGGCAAGAGCTGGTCTGATAACTGAGAAAACATGGTGCGCGCGATCTGCGGCATATAATAAAGCTTCGGCGCGTGGACTGATTTCTCCAGTTGAATGCGAAAGCAGAATCTTACGAATCTCGATACCTAAATCGCTTCCGCCAGGTTCGCGGGTTAACACAACGCTTTCACCTTCTTGTTCAAGCCACTGCTTTAAAAGTTTTGCTTGAGTTGATTTACCAATTCCTTCGCCACCTTCAAAAACAATAAATGTTCCTTTAGTAGGTGCGCCAGTAATACTGCCAAGTTCACCCTTGATTGCATTAGAAATATCTGACCACAAGGAGACGTTCGGGCGATCTTTCATTTGGTGATATGAAAGTGCACCGATAAATGCAGCGAATACTCCTGCAATTAAAATTGTGACTGATGCGCCGTTATAACTAACTTGTGTATTTTGGAATTTAAATGTGTGCTGGCCAACGGCTGCAGCAATAAGCGGGGCAAGGGCTAAGACGCCAACAAGAACCACGCGGATCAAGCTTTGCACGAAAGCAAAAGTGCGGCCGCGGACATCATCGGCAACTTCCATACCTAACATCGTGAAACCAGTAACCCAACAGATTCCACTAAATGCACCAAGTGCAATTACGGTAAAGACCGCTAGAACAAGGTTAGGAATTGCCGCTAATCCAACTAAGAAAAGTCCGGCGATAGTTAAGGATGCACCAAATAAACGGCGGCGAGAGAACTGTGCGAAAACTTTAGGACCAAAAGCAATTCCAAGTGCAAGGCCAGAAAAGACTGCGCCAAAGAGCACACCATATGCAGCTTCACCACCACCGAGATCGCCCACAAATGTTCGGGCAAGGCCAATAACTGCGCCGGCAGCAACGAATGCGCCAACCATTCCAACTACAAGGCCGCGAATAATTTTGGAGCCACTTACCGATTTCCAACCTTCAAGAAGTGATTTCAAGATTCCCGTATCTGCGGCTTGCTTAGCTGCCGCGCCTTTAGGGATTTCTCGCAAATTCCAAATAGTAAAGGCCGCGAAAGCAAAACTGGCTGCGTTTACATAGAGCGCGATATCAACTGCAGTTGCAGTGAAGTTCGGAATTAATGCAACAAAAGCACTCGTGAAAAGTGAAAGAACGGTGAAAAGTACCGCAGCAATTGGCGCAGTTCCATAGGCGGCTAAGAGTGAGACTTGATTGGCAGACTCTAATTTTTCGCGGGGAACAAGGTTAGGAACCGAAGCCTCTTTTGCTGGCGACCAGAACAGAGTTACGCATTCCACCAAAATAGTTGCGGTATATAACCAAAAGTAGTTATGGAAAATTGGAATTGATACATAAAGCGCAGTTCTCAAAATATCGCAGATAACCATTAGCTTTCGGCGATCTAATTTATCGGCGATGACTCCAGCGATTGGCCCTAAGAAAACTGCAGGTAGTAATCTGGAGATAAATACTCCAGCAATTGCGTAGTTAGCTTTTGCATAATCTCCACCGGAGAGTTGTTGCGCCATTGCAGTTGTTGCAAGAAGCCCAAGCCAGTCCCCGAGGGATGAGAAAACCATGGAGTTCCACAGTTTTCGAAATGGTCGAATTGCTAAGACGCCGCGAGTTTGATCCTGCGCAGGTGCAGCAGGTGTCGGGAGCGATCTAGCCATGGCGTGAGTCTATCGGGCAGCGTAAATGAGGCTAATAAGCGGGATTAGGCCTTCTTGGCTTTGCCAGATGCAGCTTTCTTTGCAGCCTTTTTAGCACCAGCTTTTTTAACAACGTTCTTAGTAAGCGTTGGCGCAACATCTCCTGGCTTAGCTTTTGCTGCCGCCTTTTTGCGAGATTTCTTAGGCGATGGACCGTTTTCTGCTTCCCAAGCACGACGACCTGCCAAAAGTTCAAGCCCGCGTTCAATAGTCATTGCTTCAATAGTGTCACCGCGTCGAAGCGTTGCATTTGTTTCACCATCGGTTACGTACATTCCAAAACGTCCATCTTTAATAATCAATGGTTTTTGTGTTGTTGGGTCTAGGCCAAGTTCTTTTAATGGGGGTTTAGCAACACCACGACGACGCTCTTTTGGCTTTGAATAAATTTCTAACGCTTCATCTAAAGTCATTGTGAAGAGTTGTTCTTCAGATGTAAGAGTGCGGCCATCGACACCTGCTTTTAAGTATGGACCGTAGCGACCATTTTGTACCGTTATGTCATCACCTGCAGAATTAGTGCCAAGCGTGCGCGGCAAAGATAAAAGCTTGAGTGCATCTTCATAAGTGACAGTGTCTAACGTCATTGTTGATAGAAGGCTGGCGGTTTTTGGTTTAGGTGCATCAGCTTTTTTCTTTTTCTTTTTACCTGATGCAGTTAGTTCGGGTTCGACAACTGGAAAAACCTCAGTGATGTAGGGACCAAAGCGACCGGATTTTGCAATGATTGGCAAGTTAGTTGATGGATTAATTCCAAGTTCGCGTTCACCTGATGGCGCTTCTAATAATTCAATTGCTTTTGCAAGCGTAAGTTCGTCGGGTGCTAATTCTTCTGGGATGTTTGCGAGTTTACGTTCTTCGCCAGGCAAGTTTTGTTGCAGGTAAGCACCGTAACGTCCTACACGGATTTCGATTTCTGGTGACAGATTCATTGTGTTAGTTGCGCGTGCATCAATCACGCCAAGATCTGCTGAAAGTTCATTAAGTCCAGGCTGACCATCTACGCCGTAGAAGAAATCGCGTAACCAATCAACACGGCCAGCTTCACCTGATGCGATTTTGTCTAAATCTTCTTCCATGCTGGCAGTGAATTCGTAATCAACTAACTTAGTGAAGTGCGTTTCAAGCAAACCCGTCACTGAAAATGCAAGGAAAGTCGGCACAAGTGCACGTCCGCGCTTGTAAACATATCCGCGATCTTGAATAGTTTGAATAATTGAAGCAAACGTTGATGGTCGACCAATACCAAGTTCTTCAAGTTTTTTTACAAGAGTTGGTTCGGTGTAACGGGCTGGGGGTTTAGTTTCGTGGCCTTCGCAGGTGTATTCATCAACTTTTACCGTTTGGCCAAGGGCCATTGCAGGTAAGCGCTTATCGCTGCTTTCTTCATCTTTATTTTCATCACTAACAATGTCGTCATAAGCAGCTAAGAAACCTGGAAAAGTGATTACAGATCCATTGGCACGAAATATTGTGGCTTTGCCATCATTTGTTTGAGCATCAAAATCAACGCGCATCTGCATTTTCTTGGCATCTGCCATTTGAGATGCAACAGTGCGTTTCCAAATTAAGTCATACAAAGCAAATTCATCGCGTGAAAGTTCTGGTGCTAGTTCGCCAGGTGTCTTAAAAGTTTCACCTGCAGGACGAATAGCTTCGTGAGCTTCTTGGGCGTTCTTAGTTTTACCAAGGTATGTGCGTGGTGAATCGGCAACATGGTCTGCGCCGTATAGAGCTTTTGCAGCTTTGCGCGCAGCATCGATTGCTTGTTGTGAAAGATTAACGCTGTCAGTACGCATGTAAGTGATGTAACCGTTTTCGTACAAACGTTGGGCGATGCGCATTGTGATTTGTGCGCCCCAACCAAGTCGGCTACCAGCATCTTGCTGCATGGTTGATGTTGTAAATGGTGGCTTAGGACGCTCGGTACGCGGACTTTCCTCCATTGACTTAACTGTTAACGAAGAAGATTGAAGTGAATTAACTAAACCCTTAGCGCCGGCCTCATCGAGCAACAAAATATTTGCTAATGATTTTTCTTTTACCGCACCATCTGCGCCAAAATCTGAAGTTGCAGCAACTTTCTTTCCATCAACTTCAAGCAATCTGGCACTAAAGCCAAGGGCAGTAACTGCCGCCAGGTCCCACCAGGCAGATGAAATAAAGGCCATGCGTTCGCGTTCTTTTTCAACAATCAAACGAGTCGCAACCGATTGCACGCGTCCAGCAGAAATGCGTGGCATAACTTTTTTCCATAAAACGGGAGATAAGCGGTAACCGAAGAGTCGATCTAAAACACGTCTTGTTTCTTGTGCATCGATTAAGTGGTAATCCAAATCGCGAGTGTTGTTGATTGCTTCTTGGATTGCCTCTTTTGTAATTTCATTAAAAACCATGCGCTTAATGGGAACTTTGGGCTGCAAAGTTTCAACTAAGTGCCAAGCAATTGCTTCGCCTTCGCGGTCTTCATCTGTTGCCAGAATTAATTCTTCGGCGTTTTTCATTAACTCTTTTAATTCAGCAACTTTGGCCTTTTTATCAGGGTTAATTACATATAGCGGGGCAAAGTCATTTTCAATATCGATGCCTTCTTTAGCCCAGGCAATCTTTTTATATTCCTTAGGAATATCGGCTGCACGCTGCGGGAGATCTCGAATATGGCCGACGCTAGCCTCGACGACGTAATCATCGCCGAGGTAGCCGCCAATCTTTCTGGCCTTAGCTGGTGATTCAACAATCACTAGCTTTATCAGGTCAGTTTTCGCTTTTGCCATGTAGTCCTTAAGTCGGGGGAAGTGCTGAACTTCTTAGTTAAGGATTGCCGTTGCTTGGCGACGGTTACGAATGAGTGCAGCCATGATGATCACAACTGCACCAAGTCCGATAATCGTAGACATTCCTGAATTTCCACCAAGAGCTAATGAAACGATAGCTGGAGTAATTAATAGACCAACAAGGTTCATCACCTTAATCAATGGGTTAATTGCAGGACCTGCTGTGTCTTTGAATGGATCTCCAACAGTGTCACCAATGATTGTTGCAGCGTGTGCATCAGAGTTCTTTCCACCGTGATGTCCATCTTCAACCATCTTCTTTGCGTTATCCCAAGCACCGCCTGAGTTAGAAAGAAATACGGCCATCAACGTTCCGGTACCAATTGCACCAGCGAGATATGCACCAAGTGAACCAACACCTAAACCAAATCCAACTGCGATTG